>Ga0214921_10000597_pt1 | contig 66040 bp, 93 predicted proteins | sample LL1505_MetaG_FD_177992 | JGI IMG/M metagenome (GOLD analysis project Ga0214921, IMG submission 177992) | Freshwater microbial communities from Lake Lanier, Atlanta, Georgia, United States - LL-1505 | ecosystem: Environmental > Aquatic > Freshwater > Lake | place: USA: Georgia | collected...
GCAGTTATTACCAATGCATTATTAGTCGATATTGACGTCGAATTAATTACGCTATTAGTGGTAGTATTGCTTGCTAGTATTAGTGTTGATGAACTAATTGCAGAATTAACTGTAGAATTACCTGTAGTAATTGCAGTAGATGTGATAACTGCATTAACTGTAGTATTACCTACATTAATTTGCGTCGTGCTTAAGTTAATATTAGCACCTACATTCATACCAGAAGAAGCATTAGCAGTCGTCACTAATGCACTATTAGTTGAAATTGATGTAGAATTAATTGTTGAGTTAACTACATTATTGCCGACATTAATTCTAGTTGTACTTAGATTGACATTAGCACCAACATTAATATCACTAGAAGCATTAGCAGTCGTCACTAATGCACTATTAGTTGAAATTGATGTAGATGTAATTACCGTATTGACTGTATTATTACCAACGTTTATCTGGGTAGTAGATAAGTTAACATTAGCACCAACATTAATAGATGTTGTAGCATTAGCTGTTGGTGTATTAACATTTCCATTTAATGCACTTAAACCAGTGACAGTAAGCGTATTAGATAATGTTGTCGCACCAGTAACTCCTAATGTATTTGATAATGTAGCAGTATTAGTAACAGATATTGTATTAGAGAACGTTGCTGCCCCTGTGACTCCTAATGTATTAGAGAGTGTAGTAGCACCAGTAACTGATAATGTGCCATTAGTTGATACTGCAGTTGCTGAAATTATTGTATTGACTGTATTATTACCTACATTAATTTGAGTTGTAGATAAGTTAACATTAGCGCCCACATTTATAGATGTTGTAGTATTAGCTGTTCCAGTGATATTAACACTATTAGAGAAAGTAGATAATCCAGTAACACTTATAGTATTAGAGAGTGTAGTTGCACCAGTAACAGCTAATGTACCATTAGTAGATACTGCAGTAGATGTAATAATCGTATTAACTGTAGTATTACCTATTCTAATTGCAGTAGATGTGACTGTTGCATTAACTGTAGTATTACCAACGTTTATCTGGGTAGTAGATAAGTTAACATTAGCACCAACATTTAATTGTGTAGCTACGTTAGCAGTTGTTACTAACGCATTATTAGTAGATATTGATGTTGAATTGATTACGCTATTGGTGGTCGTATTACTAGCAACTGTTAATGCTGTTGAATTAATTACACTATTAATAGTAGAATTACCAATATTAACTTGAGTAGTACTTACATTGACATTTGCACCAACATTAATTGTACTACTTACGTTAGCAGTTCCAGTAACATTGACATTAGCTAATAAACTTGTAAGACCACCAATAACAACAGCACCTGAAACGTTAGCAGTTCCAGTAACGGTTAATGATGCATCAGGAGCAGCGTTATTAATACCTACTCTGTTATTTGTAGCATCAATAAAAAAAGTATTGGCATCAAAATTGACATTACCTGCAATTGTATGTACTCCACCAGAAACAACTAGATTGCCTGTCAGATAAGCAGAGATCGCATTAATAGAAACATTAGTAAATGATGTATTTCCAGTTACTTTAATAGCAGCATATGAACTATTACCAGATATTGTGGTATTTGATATAATATCTAAAAAATTAGGAGTAAGAGATACATTGCTATAGGAAGTATTTCCTAGTACAGTAATAACTGTAGCATTACCTGCACCGACTGGAGTAAATCTTGTATTTGATGTGATATAAAGAACATTAGAAACAGAAGTATTTCCGCCTCTTAATCCACCAGTAGTAGCATTTGCAGATACTGTTAAAATATTAGCAGAGAGTGCACCAATAACTTCTGAGTTTCCAGTTACTTGATCTGCATATAGCGCAGTAGAATTTGCAGTAAGAGTTTGATTTCTTAGTGCAGTAAGTAATTGATTTGTGCGTGTAACCCAATTGTCAAATGTGTCCGTAGATACTTCAACATTAGCGTAATTTCTGGCCATTTTATCTTCCGTTTAGTGCTTTTATAAGCATCTCTTTAATATCAGAGATGTCATTTTCTAATCTTTCAACTCGATTATTTAAGTGTGACATCTCTTTTGTCTTTTTCCTCTGCTCTAAAATCTTTTGATATCCTGTGTTATCAATATTTATAACCGCCTTGGTAGACTTATCGACAACATATCCTGGTGAAGATGTTTCAATATAACGATTTTTCATTATGCAGATACCGCGATAACTCTAATATCATCTACTTCAGGAACTACTACTTTGCTGTCAGCTAGGAATACAATCTTGATCGACATTGAATCATATCCATCAACTGGAGCCATTGAAGATGTAAAATATCTAACCACATTATCATTTAAGATGTTATTATACGCTACATTTTTAAACTTCAACTTATCAATCTTTAATGACGATCCAACTAATCCATTATTTGCAATAGTGTCTTGAATTACAACTGCAGTAGAATTTACTGATGCAACAGGAGATACAATATAGTTAGTCGTACTAAACAATGGATTATATACCTTAATCAGATCATTTGCAGCAAGATTTGCTGATAGATCATTATTAGTTAATATTACGTTATTTGATATAGCTGTAGTAGCAGTTGCATTGCATGTAAATCTAGTAGCTGGGTAACTAGGGAAGCCATATTCAAATTCCTTAATATCATCCTTGTTTCCAGTAGCACTTACTTGATTTTGTCCAGAAACTAACTCAAGAGGAGACCAACTCTTAGTACTAAATGGTTCGCCATCCTTTGAGTTACCAATCTTAGCATAAACTAAAACATTTGTATTTGCTGGCTTATAAGCATTAATATAAACACGAATATCTTCAGCAAACAAATTATTTGCTAGATTAATTTTCTTAGTAATATGCTTTGACTGTAAAGAACCTCGGCCAGTTTCACTTTCGGTATTTGCAGAGGTTGCATCAATTTTTTGTGTAAACGTAAACACATTTATTTTATTATCATATAGATATGGTGCAAAAAATGTAGGATTATTGCCAATATCTGCAATGTTAATACCTAAAGTTAATTTTATCATAGATGACTTATCAGCATTATAAAAATTAGTTGAAGAAGCCACTTCATTTGATCTTGAATATATTTGTGCTACATAAGGAACGTTGATTGTATCAACATTGTCAGCATTATTAAATGTTTGAATATACCCAGAGGAATTAGATATAGCATATGACAGACTTGAATATCCTAATGATACAGACGATACATTAATATCAGGATCCATTATCTCAACGCTTAAATTATCGATTGTCACGATATCTGCATTAGCGCCACTAATCTCTCCTTTCAAAGGAGTATTAATTACTGGAGTTAAACTAGCACTTGAACCAGTGCTTGTTGTGATAGTAACTACCGAATGTGTTGAATTTGGGAATTCACCGCCTGCTGAAGTCAATCTAATAGAAACAACATTTCCTGTAGCATTAGTTACTAATACTCCTGTAGCATTTACCGAACCGTTTGAAACTCTTACTGTGTCAGTATTTGAATAGCTAGCACCAGGATTAGATATTGTAAAATACTGTACCGAATTTTTAAAGAATCTAAGTGTGCTATTTGCTGCAGTAGAGCCTCTTAAATATAAAGTTTTTGCAATATAGTCCCGTTGGTATACCTCTCCAACAACAGTTGTGTTATGCCAGCAAGTATTTCCAAATGGGACTTCTGATGCAAGTCGTATACGTGTGTCACTAATAACAGTATCTACTGTAGCTATTGTTTGTTGATTATTATTAGAAGTATTTGTTAAAATAATATTGTCACCTTCACCATATTGAGTTGTAAATGTAGTGTTAGTTCCAACTATAATATTATTTGATGTTTGAGTTTTAACTGTTCCAGCTTGACTAAAGAATGTATTAACAGTAGAGTTTGCTACTCTACCAAAATTTGGAAATACTAGTTCTCCACCTTTAAATTTAGCATCAGATGACATATTGGTGCATGTAAAGAACTCGTAGTCATCATTACATATATCAACCGTTACAGTATTTGCTGTAAATTTGGCAATTCTTAAATTAAATTTAATGTCACGATCAGATAATGGTTTTAATGTATCATCAGCGCCATTCCTATAAAGTTTTCCATCGCCTTCACCAGAAGTTCCAGAATATTTACTAGTAGTATTTAAAACGATTTCATTTTGTACTGCAGTAAATAATTCAAATGCGTTATCATCAAATACAACAACTATTCCATAGTATGTTCCAGTTTTAAGAATAATTGGTGACTCAAATGTAAACTTTGTTGGGACTGTTGCATCTGCAACCAATGAAATAGCTCTCCATTCCGCACGTGCTGTAATATTTTGTAATTGGACATCTGGATTTGGGTTTTCACCAACAAACGGACAAATATGAACTGTTACACCAGGATTATTAATACCAGACGAATTATTTGTAGCACTAGGTTTATTTTTAAAATAAAGATCTACACTAGTAACAAATATATTTGGGGCATTGTTAACCCTTGATGGTGTTATAATAAATGATTGAATATAGTTAAATGGTTTCATTATTTTTCTCTTAAATCGTAAATTTTGTCGTTGTTGTGATAGTATATTCAGCTGTTGATAAACCATCAGACGATTTAAATGCAAAAGTCTTATTCGCGTTTACCCCTTTAATTAAAGCTTGAAGCTGCGAATATGTAGTATCTTGTATACTATCAGGGAAACCATTATCATAGTAAATATCTACATTTAATATACCAGTAATATCAGATACTAATGACGATGTAGATTCTGTGTCTGTTCCAATAGTACCAGATTCAGGACCACTTTTTGCCAATGCCTTAGAATTTGACAGTACTTTATTAATATAGAAGTTATGTCTAGTTAAAGGACGAAGACCCGTAATTGATATTGATATTTTTGTCGGGCCTGCAGTAGAGTCTGAAACTTTAAGACCAGTATTATTTGATAAATTACTAAATTTAACGTTACCAACATTATCTGTAGTTATTCTACCTTTTGCATCTGTACCCGCTTTAATATATGCATTTATACCCAGATCCGCATGAACTTTAGCTACAACTTCAAAAACTTTAGGCGTAATAGCTATGATTTTTCCATTATATTCTTTTTTAGCTAATACACCAGCTAATACTAAAGGAGTAGTAGATGCATCTACTGGATATTCAAGTCTCCAATTATAATTTGGTGATCCTCTAATTTCTCTAACAGAATAATATCTACCTTTTGCTGGATCATGCGTCCAAGATATTTTTCCCCAACCCGTTATCCAATATTTAGTATTTCCAGCTTTAGTTTCAAACCCAATAGTCTTTTTCCATGTGCGCAAATAATTATTATTTGCTTGAATTGAATCAGAATTTAATCTATTAACTTCTTCATCTGTTAAAGCTATAGAAGACTCTGATGTTATTAAAAGATTTGATGGACTTGGTGTAAAATCAGCAGTAGTTGATTGATAAATTTCCCATCTATCTGCTCCACCTGCACCCATGTATAGCACTACTGGACCGCGGACTTCACTAAATGTAAAATTGACGTCTGGTGGTTGGCCACCTTGTGGATAATCTGCGTAGTTACTTTCAGTTTCATATACTGCAGTTTGTTGTGCAATTTTAGTATTAGCTGCTGCTACATCTGGAGTTGTTCCAGTAGTTGTTGTTCCAGTAACTGTATTTGAAATAGTTGTTGTAGGTAATGTGCTTATTGCAGTAACAACTGTTGGTCCAGTGCCTGTATCAACCACTGGAGTTGAAATTGTAGTTATCGTTCCAGTAGCAGTATTTGTAATAGTTGTAGTTGTAGTTATTACTCCAGTAACTGTATTTGCAACAGATGTAATAACTGGAGCTACTGGAATTAATTTTGCAGTAGCGCTTAATTGTTTAACAATGCTGAACTCCTGATATGGAAGAGTTACCATATCACCTGTAACAACAGCTGCAGTAGTGCTATTTGCAGTATAGAATCTATGCTTAATATTTCTTTGATTCTTTGCTGGTGTCATTCTATAGTTGAAATTCATTGCAGAATATTCAGGATCATCAATCTCACTATAATCCATAGATGTAAAACTATCTACAAAGAACCCAAATTTAAAACGTTGCACCGCAGCATCAACTGAAGAGCCAATATTTTTATTCTTTATATTATCTTCAGTATCTTTAAGATCAATACGATATTCAATGTTCTTTAAACGGCGATCAAGCGATGCAATGTCAGTCATTTTATATGCAACCGGTTGTTCAAAAACAATATTGCCATTTGTTATGTTTTCAACTATAGAATAGTCTTTTTCACGTCTATTTGTATATTGAATATTCCCAACATTTGTATCTAGTAATTCAATCATATTGCCTGACTTGTTTTTAGGAAGAGACGGATATGGCGGAATATTTAAAATATTGATTGTTAGTGCGTCATTTGGTTGTTTTGGCGCAGTCGATTTACCTATTTCACCTGAAAGAGTTATAAAGTCACCGTTTGCATTAACAATAATTCTATCTGTTCGACCTTGATATGATTCAACATCATACGTTAAGTCACCTTGTGGTATTGGAAAATACTTCTCATCTGCACTATTATATCGTGTTGCGTATGCTGTTACAACAGGGTTTGTTGTGATGTTTACGCTTGTTGCAGTTGAAACAATATTTGCTTCTGTATTTGCTGTAATGCGGAAGTCAAGAGATTCAATTAGATCATAATACTTGCCAGAAGATGTATATGTCTCAGGAATCTCTAATGTGTGAACAGATGTAGATGTAGCAGTTAAAGTTGCAAGATTTGCTGTGTCATTTACATTATAACTAGATCTAGTATAAAGGCCACCAGTTTTATCATAAGCATCAAATCGAACTAATAGATAGTCACTAGAAGTTAGAGTGTATGTTGATGCTGGCTTCTTAATTAACTGACCACCTTCATATGAATTTTCTGCTTGACCATGGTCGATGAAGAATTCATTTGTAATATTTGTAGAATTTGTATTTACAGTAGAAGAATTTGAAGTATAAACAGCTCTTAATCTAAAGATGTCAGGAACACCTAGATACCATGGACCAACAGTGTTAGCTGCATTTGTTCCCAGATTTAACTTAACAAAGCAATTACGGAAAGTATTCTTTGTTGTTGGTGCAATAGCAGTTCTCTTAGCATTATATGATACAGCAGCATCTGCACCTGAAGTGAAAGCAGCTGGTGGATTTACATATATGCGTAGGTATGATCCATTTATATTAGCTGATCTATCAGGACGGGTGCTTAATTGAATAGGTGTGTATTTTGGAAGAATAAATGACACGTTTGAAGTAGCATTTGATAGCCCAACACCAGAGTCAATAGTAATATATGTGGAATTAGTTACGCCTGCAACTTTTCTAATCTTAGTAGACGTTCCGTAGATCTTAATATAATCACCTACAGACAATTTTGCACCAAACGCGGAGTTAGCTAACACGACTGTGACATTAGCAGTATTTCCTCCTGCTCCAACACTTGCAGTTCCTAAGTTTGCTGTTTCCATTGAAGCCAATGGCACAATAACTAATTCTGATTCTTGTGCAGTTGTAAGTTCTCCAGTATATGTCCAAGTTCCAGCTACTGGAGTAACATTTACAACACCAGAAGTGTTTGCTACAGCGACAGCATTTACTGAACGATATGTGTAGCTGACGTTTGCAGCAGATTTAACAGCGTTATACCCCGTGTCAAATATTAATTGACCTTTTGTATTATCATAAACCTGCGCGTTTCCAGCGTCAAGAACAATATCAGCATAACCTTTATATGTTGTTCCATTATAGTAGATACTTCTTACATCAGCAAAATTTTTGCCAGCATTCATCTGAACTGCCCAGATATAAAGTCTGTATTTAGCACTTGAACCTGGTTCACCACTTTCATAAGCTAGAACTTTCATTCTTGCCTGGCCTATCTCAACACCAGGAGCAGCAGGTTCAGTTCCTGCTAAAGATGTGTTTGATGCATACTGCAATGCTACACTTCTTAATGAGATTACATCACCAGTATTGAACTTAAAATAACCACCTAATTCATTTAAACGAATATAATAGCCATAGTTAATATCAACAGTTGCCCCTGGTACAGATTTTACATCAATACCTTTATTTAAAGTTTGTTTATAGTCCGTTACACTTTCTACACGATTTCCTAAAATATAAGCTATACCTGGATCCATAACAACATCAAATGAAGTATTTTCATTTGCATTAGAGGAAACAGTAGTAGATCTAAATGTGTCAACTACATAATTTCCTGACTCTTCATATGTTCTTTGTGCAAGTTCTACTCCAAGTTTACTATATTGTGTGCCACGCAGTTGCTTAAATGGATTGCCTCTGTTAAATTCAACAAGTGCTAAGAAGTCTGAGTTTGCATCTGCTACTACTTTGTCTAGAACGATAAGTGTTGGAGTTAATTTAACACGATCAGCACCTGGAGCAGTTTGATTATATGCACCAATAGCATTATCGAGCAGACTTTGATCATCATCAGAATTAATAAGTGATTCAATTGTATCAAAACCAACGACTTTATCATGAGGTGTTACATCTGTAGCATATTTTTCAACTACTATTAATTGTTCTTCAACTCTTGAGAAATAACCTTTTTGGTAGATAACACCTTGGCTAACAGACATACCATATGAGTTACCTGTTGCAGCATCATCATTTTGAGTAGTAATTTTTGCTTGATAATTATATGCTTCAATATTAGCAGATTCAATTGCACCTGTAGTCGATGCAACTGTTACGTGTGGAGGAACGTAATATCCTTCACCTGGTACAGACACTGCAACTTGAATTATCTTACCAGTTCCATCTGTTAATAGCGTTCCCTGAGCACCATTTCCAACTACAGAAACAACTAAACCGTTTGCGCTAGAATTTGCTGTAGTTGCACCAAGTGTTGCTCCCGTGATTGTATATCCACTACTAATTGTCCAATTGTTTGCATCAAACACGGTATCATCTAGATCTGTTTCTAATGGCCTAATATTAAGAATAAGAACTGAACTATTTGCTGTAGTATTTACTGCAAGAATCTCAGCTTCAGCACCTGTAGTGTCTTGTATAATCTTTGAATTAATTACCCAAGTATTAGCAGCAAAAAATGCACCGCCTGTAGTATTTTGCACCGCAATAGTTGGGTAGATAACTAATGTATCATTATTTGAGAATCCAGTCGATCCTTCATTGACAAGAGCTTTAGTAATTGTAAATTTGCCATCATATACTGTAAGTATATTATTTTTATCAAATTTATTTTTAGAATAATTTGATCCACTATTAGTATAACGAAGGTACAGAGTATTTAAGTCTGGACTTCTTGATTCAAAACCAGAATCAACATCAATAACATATGCAGTCAAATTATCAGAATCTTTTACGTAAAGATTTTTATATACTTCTACATTAACAGGAGTTCCATCTACTTCGTTGTCTCTAATTCGCACATATTTTAGTGTATCAAAGAATGTAAAGTTGCATCCATCAATTACAGATCCACGTTTAAATATGGCGTCACCAAATTTTTCAACTTGAGCTTGTAGTATAGTTTGAAGTTGATTGAGTTCACGCACTTGAACTGCAACACTAGGTTTAAACAGAACTTTATAATAATTATTATTCTCTGAATAATCATCAAAGTATGGTGAAACTGATAGGTCAGTTTGAATAGGCATTACTTAGTACTCCACTATTATCTTAAATGTTTCTGATTGAGCCGGTGATCTTGTAATTGGATTGCCATTTTCTACATACAGCACTTTACCAGAACCTGGAACCAGATCTCCTGGCCATTGAGCATTAATTTCAGCTTCAGCCCCAGAAACAGTGCCAACAACAGTGTTTCCGTTATTAAAGATGCCAAATTTATCTGTTACAAAAATAAATGTATTATTTGCAGAATGGTAGTATGACGTAGGATAAATGTTTGCGTTTTGAACTTGATAAATTACTTCATCTTCATCAAACATATCAGTAATACTGGTATATTCCATTCTATGAAGTTGAGTAAAGGTATCAAATCCTTTCTGAATATTATTTATTTTAATCCCATCAGAGTTAGTATTAACATAAGCGGTAGCTTTAGTCGTTAATCCAATAATCTTTTCACCCTTTTGAATAACACCATCTACGTTTGTTAGATCTAATACACCAACTGATATATTGCTAATATTTCCAGTGGCTATGGATTTTATTTTTGCTATAGTTGCAGCTGTATTAGAGAATCCACCATTAGTTATAATAGACATCTGTGTAGCATTTGAAATAGATGCTACACTTGTAATGAAGTGTGTTGTTCCAGTTTTTATTACAACTTGTTCTCCAACATCTAATGCTGTATTAAATTCTGTACCAGATCCAACTATCGTAGAAGATGTTGTATTAATACTTACTGTGCCAGATAATGTGATTGGTTTATATTGGATAAATCCTTCATTATCAATGAATGTCCCATCTGTACCAATACCACCATCATCTTTATACACTTTCACATTAACATTAGCAAATAATGGATTTTCAATTAAGCCAAATGTTCTAAAGTCATTATTTACTGAAATGGTAGAATTTTCAGTGTTTGATATTTTTAAAGATATACCAAGTGCTGATGCACCAAGTTCTCTGCTAACATCTGATCCATGTCCACCATACGGAGAAAGTTCAACAGAAAGCGTAGCAGTATTTGTTACACCAACATTTGCGGCTGCAATTGCCGTAGCTATAGCTTTAAAATATCCTGCTCCACGATTTAAAATCTCAACACTCCATAGACTATTTGCAGCTGCAGAATTTACAAGCGCTCGAGCTACACAGTTAATATATTGTGTGCCATTGCCATCAACTCTAACGGCTGGTGTTACTTCATATCTAGATGTAACATCTGGTGGAATAGTAAATTGTGTATTAACTGTAATTTTTTTAGAGGTACTTACTGCAGTATAATCTGTGACTGTTCTATATTGACCTTTACCAGTGCCTTCAACGATGTTAACAATACAGCCTGTATAAAAACCATTTGTTGCAGTTGCATCTTTACCAATATTAAATGCTGTAGGATCTCCACCAATGTTTAAATCATCTGCATTAAATCTTCCATAATAGAAGTTATCATAACGAGCTCCACCAGAATCAACGTGAATAACATCAATTGCTCCTGGTATCGCATTTGCTGCAACATACGAATTTGGAATTATTGGGATATAGTCATTTGTCGCAAATTTATCAAACGTTGAGCGATCAATAGAATACATGTATTTCCATACGTATCCATCACTAGTTGAATAATAAACGTCATCTGCTGCTGTATCATTAAACCTTGGTTTATCAATTGATGGAGCATTATTGTTATTGAATAAACATTTATATACATGCTGATACGTTGTTTCATCTACATTAACGTAAAAGTTAGCATTTTTAAAGATATCAGAATTTGCGTCATATTCATCATATACTGATCCTGTTACCCAATCATTACGGCGTACCATTAATTTAATATCTAATGCACTTAATCTCTTTCCTGCCACCATCGATGAGTATGCACGAGTAAATAATTCCTCATCAGCATTTGTTGGTGTAGGAACAATTGCGTCTTGACCCGGATACGGCGCATGTCTACCGAAGAATACGTAATAAGCAGTATTTGCTGGCTCACTAACAGCCTCTATTAGCTGTTGAGCGTTGTAGGTTTTAAAATTTTTGGTGATTAACTTAGTCATTATAGATATCTACATATAGTACGTTTGCAGTAGCGCCGTTATTGGCTCCAACGATTTGATAATTTGTCACAAACTGGCCAGACACATTTGCCACCAATAATGTATTTATTACACTAGAAACATTCGATGCCTGAGTAACATACAATGATTTTGAAATTGATGTAATGTTAGCAGCAACATTTGCACCATAAACATGTGTATTTGACTCAAAAACACCTACCATATCTACTATTGTGATAGATGAAGTATTTGATGAAATTACATATCCAACAGCCGAATTTGACTTATCAATTCTAGAAATTCTAGCAGTTGCACCTGAAGTATTTCCAAATAATGTCATACCTCTATTGTATCCTGCAAATAGATCTTTTAATATTACTACAGTAGAATTTGCTGTGTAAACGGTGCCAATTCCACGCTTTTGAAATACTTGTCCTGCTGCAACAGCTTGTTCTTGTGTATATACCTGTTCATTTGCAAGGAATGGTCCATCTTCAACATTTTCAATAAACAAAGTTGTTATTGGATGATACACATAATTGCCAGTAGTCGCGGTTGTTCCCGATGTTGCATAGACGACTGCAGTGCAAAGACTTGTTGATCCAATTAAAATAGAGCCATTTGTCAATGTACCAGATACTGGAACAATCTCTACTTCAAAAACATTAGCATATCGAATTGTTCCAGTAAATCCACCTGCAGTTGTTACTGTTTCTCCAAAGATGAATGATCCGGTTGAAGGTTCTGGAGTAGTTACGTTAATAATATCAACTTCAAGATAATATGAAACACTCAGAACAGTATTTGTTGTGCCTTGAACATTTGCGGTATTAACAAACGCTCCTTTAACATCAGTCAAATACAACGTTAATGTATTTGCTGTTGTATTTGAAACTTTTCCTTTGATAGTACCTGATGCCGCATTTGTTGTAGCATCTGGTTGGTATAATATTGTATCTAGTTGGTATCTTGTATTTGCAGATGTTGTGAGAACAATTTCTGTTTCTCTTCCACCATAGTATTTTCCTGTTGCAACATTTGCTGAGCCATTGCTTTGATAGATAACTTCACCAATAGTAAGGTTTTCTGTGTTAGATAGGCTCGATGTACGCATTTTTGCAATCTTATTTCCAGTATGTCCTGGTGTTGCATTTACGGTGTCTAGGCTATACAGTGCAACTGCTCCAAATACTCGTGTTCCAGCAACATGAAGAACTTGTTTAAAGATGTCAGCATACTTCTCAAATGGAAGTTTTGAAATGATCTCATATGAATACTCTTGATAGTACTCACCATCAAATAACTTTTTATCAAAACTTAAGAATCCATCTGTTGATGCATAATATCCTTCACCAATACCTTGCTGACCAAGCGATATCCTAGCAGTACCTACAGTTTTACCAGTCTTTTGATAACTAACAATTTGATTAGCCGTATATCCAAATCCAGAATCAAGTCGCTGTAAAGATGTTACTACACCATTTGCCGTTATAACGTTTGCTGAAACATCAGCATTAATTCCAGCCCACTTAGAATTTACAATCTCAGAAACATTTTGAACAGTACCATTGGCCCCTGAACTTGTACCAACAATACGCGATGCAGTAGATAAAAATTCAGTATTAAATGTAATTGGTTTTACAGTTAACTCAGTTGATGTTACAGTCTTAACAACACCTTTTGCTACAGTTGATATCGATATGCTAGAAGTATTAGATATAGTTCCATTAGCAGTAGAACTATATCCATATAATTTGCCAGCCGTATTAATGCCAGTATTAACAAAAGTTCCTTGAATATTTCTTAAAGTAAGAGTGCCAACGCCTCCAGAAATATCAATAGAGCGAACATATCCATTAGCAACTGCGCCTGATGAATTAGCAAGAGTAACTAACTCATTTACTATAAATGTATTAACTACTCCAGTTAAACTAATAACTGCAGTATTAGGAATAGTTACTGATTGAGTTATAATCTCATCTATAATAAAATTAGCAAGTGTTTCTTTACTATAGACAATTGATAAATCTTTTCTTCTAAATGGAGCAATATATGGGTCATAGATTACAACGTATGGATCAATGTTATAATCAGTTCCAGGATTAATATTACCAATTGAAGAAACTGTTCCGATATTGCCAGAGAAGTATGTTAGCTGTTGCAGCAAAGTTGCATTTGTAAGATTTCCAGATGGCAATTTTGGAAGACCATAATATAACGAATTAATATTCAACGTGTTATATGCAATACCTGAATTATTAAGGCCGGAAATAAGATCTGTTCCAATGACAATTTGTTCTTCATTATCAAAACTAGTGATACTAAATGTTGCACCAGTTCCTGTACTTACTGATATTATATTTGCATATGTGTTAGATGATTTACCTGTTATATAATGTAAAGCAGTGTTAGTAAACGTATTATTAATATTATATACGCCTAGAGTCATTCCAAAGTGTTTAACATTACCAGATCCATTTACTGTGCTAGCAGTAGTCCCAACCTGAAATACACCTTTTACATCAGACACCGTGACATATACATTTGAACCATCTGCTGTGATGCTTGAAACAATTCCATTCGCTATACCAGTTTGACTTAATACTTCGTTTTGAGAAATTGCTGGAATATAATCAGAAAGATACAAAGTTACGGTATTTGAAATTCCCATAACATTTGCTGTAGCAGATACATTAGCATATGCATTTACAGTAAAGCGATATGTATTTAATGATGCGGCTGTACCAACAAAAACGTTAGCCGTATAATTTGTATTACTAGAATTATTAAGGTTACCATTTGATAGTGCAACCTTCATAACTCCAATGTATGGAGTTGAGTTAGTAAAGCTTTGAACAACAACACCTTGACCAGCTATTACATTATTTGTATAATAGTTTGTAAAGATACTTCCAACAGTTATAGAATCTGAAGGATCTGTAAAGTTTCCAATAATAGCATTAGCGCCAGATGTAGCGCCTTTAAGAGTTAATGCTGTTGTAAATGAACCAGTATTTGGATTTTTTAAAATTATTGTAGAAGAATTACTAAAAGAAACTGTAGCTTTAGCAGTATTTGAAGAACTAACAACTTGATATACCACTTCACCAGTTGTAAATGCACCCGTGTTTGAAACAATAGGAATGCTTAAAATTGGTTTATACGTAATATTTGCAATTGGTTGTACAACTGTTTCGAATAATTTAAATGGTGTAGAAAGAGACGTATTTGTAAAGTTAACATTCCCTAATGTTAATACTTTTTCTGACACAATAACATTTGCAGAAGAAGTGTAGCCAAATCCACCGTCAATCAATTGAAACTCAACAACACCAGTTGTATTTGAAATACTAATTACACGTGCTTTACCATATTCACCATTAGTCGTACTAACAATATTAACAATATCTCCAACTGCATACCCAGTTGCGCGCCCTACAACAGTAAGACCTGTAAACGATCCGATCATGATCGGCGCGTCATCAAACTGATTATCTATTAATATAACTTCATTACTAACAAAATTACCACTTACAGTTGATACATAGAATATATCAATATACTGACCTTTGATTCTTCTTCTAACTAATTTTTCAACAAAAGCTGTCGCACTTGAAGATGCTCCAGTTATCTGCTTACCAACATAATCTATGTTTCTTGCTTGACGAGTGACTTCAAGATAAATTGGTTTTACATACTTTCCATCTGAAGCTTTAAAAATATCTTGTCCTGGAATATAAACTTTAGTCTCTACTCCATACACAAGTTTAAAGAAAAGATCAATTGCTCGTGGTGTACCTTTACTTCTATAGAGATCCTGAGCTTTTTTAATTAGAAGTTGTTTATTTGTTGCAGTTGTAAACTGAATATTATTTAAATATTTGTTTTTAAAGTTAACAACAAAGTCTTCTATAGTTTCATCAATATCTCTATAATTTAATAGACGGCGCCCATGATAAAGCGCATTATTTTCTTGCTCAAGCCATTCATAATACGCTTTTACAAATGCAATGAAATTCTCTCCTTCTTCATTGTAGAAGGAAGGAAATTGCGACTGAATTAACGGCGATATTTTTTTTTCAAAATCTTTCATTTACATATTTCTAATAGTTGTTATTCCGCTTGATACTAATGTATCCGGAGAATTCTTAGCACGAATAGCTGTTACTGCAATATCTTCAATTTTAATGGTTAAAATATTATTTTTAGTTGAATAGATATCATTACTTGACGGTCTAGCATAGATCTTAATTCCTGTAGATGGATATGATGAAACTAAAAAGTTATTAATTATCAATTTACCAAGGCCATAATCAACTGTACCAATATCTTTAATGATTGTATACGTATTGTTTTCTGAAATACCTGACAATACTAGAATACCATTTCCATCATCCTCAATAATTACATTTCTTCCTTGAAATGTAAAGACAGATGATTCAACACATCTTTTAACAGATGAATTATGTACAGATGAAATTCTTTGCTGTTTTTCATTTAGCAATGGAAAATCAAAATTGACCAAAATGTTTTGAGCAGAACTAATTGCTGGTCTAATAACCTTAATAGCTCTAACAGATGTTTCATTTGAAATGATAGATGGATGAGAACCATCAATAACATCTAATAGTCTAGAATAACGTAAAGTTTTCTTAAAATTATTAATATTTGCTGTATTAAAATTTGAGATAGCAGATATTACTAAAGCGCTAATATCAGATGGCTGTAGATTTGTTTTAGTAATATCATAATTTACAGAACTAGTAATATTAATATATGTAAATTCTGGATTTCTAAATACAGGCTCAATTGAAACTGGAGAACGGTCTTTTAAGAACCTATAGTATTCATTTATCTTAATATCAGGTAATCCTTCAACATCTTTAATATCTACGGATAAAATTACTTTGCCATATTGAGGAGGAGATTCTTGCTCACCACCATATGCAGAAACTGCATTAATCTCTGGATAGTTAATTTTTAGTAACGTTTCATAATCATCTGGAGTAATTGCTCGTTCTTGAGTTGTATAATGTCTAGGCGCATTAAACCTAATCGATTCTAGTGTTTCATTAACTGCTCCACCTGTTGCTGATAGAACTGTTGTAACAGTTACATTAGAAAATGACTCAATTGGTCCATCACTTGTAAAGTTAAATGCTCCATTTGGCAATTCACCATTTGTTACACGGTATTCTACTATAACAATTGCATTATCTTTTGGTCTTCTTCCAGCAATTCCATCTCCAAATATAATTTCATATTTTTCATTTTCGGCTGGCTGTAAAAAGAAAACTTGAGATGCTGTTGTTAATCCTATTAATGATGTAGCATATGAATACTCTAGAACTTGTGCACCATTATCCTCAACCACCGTGCAGGTAATAGAGTCTGTATCAATAGTAGGATTGCTTAATATGAATCGTTGATTAGTTGTAGTATAATCAATAGTATACGATTCATTAATATATTCACCTTCATATATTGAAGTTGATGACGCCGTAAATATACCATTGCTACCACTCAATACAATATTTTTATCTGTGCTAAATGTAAATGAATTAGATCCAATGCGTGTACTAAATGAAGTTCCTTTAGGCAACGTTAAACTGGTAATTGAAGGACTACCTGTATTAATAGTAATGTTAACTACTGCTTCTGCAGAGTTAAATGATCTAGGAAGATAATTAAGTTCCTTAGCATGAGATACAACGCTATCACGCAATTGAGCAGAATCTAAGAACATCTCAGATGCTACCATATTCGTATAGAACGAATTCAAATATGTATTATAAGATAGTACATCTAGGAGAACATTGATGTTACTACCATCAAAGTCGTAATCTTTAAACTTATCTTGTGATTTAAGATAGGTCTTAAAATTATCCTTTATGGTATCAAAATCAAGATTGATTAAATTAATATTGCTGTTTGCCATTATCGAACTCTTTCTAGAACGACTTTAAACGTTGTAGGTGTCTCTACGTTGACGGTATAAAAAACAATTGAAATAACATACATATTTCTGTCTTCTACTGGTGCTACCACCACTTCAAGCAATCGTGCTCGTGGTTCATGATCTTCAATTGTTTTAATTACTTCTTCTTCTATTGCTCTAGTGACTTGATCGGAAATATTTTCGAATAAGAAACTATTAAGTCTACTTCCAATTGATGGCCGAAAAGGTCTTTCAAATTTATTTGTAAGTAGTAAGTTACGAATAGACCTCATGACAGCATCTTCGTTTTTATTGATTACGATTTGTTTGCTATCTGGATGTGGTGTTAAATTAGACAAAAAGTCGCTATAGAGAACAGTGTCATCTCTTCTTAACGTGAATCTGTCTGCTACACTTACTGTTGCCATCTATTACTCCATTTGTATTTAGTATTTATTTAGCCACCAATAAACACACTGCTTGAACCGCTGCCGATACCTTGTGTACCATCTGATTCAGTATCTGGAACAGGATCACCAACACGCGCTGCACCTTTTGAACCATTATTTAAATTGATAGATCGTGCAGTTAAATTATAGTCTCCATTAACTTTAATATTAACATTACCATTAATAACTACATCCATATTCCCACCTATAGTAACTTTTTTATCTTTCATAGTCACTTCATAGTTTTCGCCTTCAACCTTAGTTACCATTCTTCCATCTTTATTCATCTCCACATACGTTCCTGTTTTGTGATATATGTGAATTCTTTCTTGTCCTGGTGTATCATCAAATTCTACTGCATGACCGCTCTTGGTTGTATATGTTTTATTATATGGATACTTGGCTTTATATGCAGAAGGCGGTTCAAATCCAAAAGGTTTTTTTCTTAATGACTGAGTTCCTCTTGCCAATTTGGAAACGTCATGTTTAGACTTATCATTCTCGTTGATCTTATTAATAGTTCCAATAACAATAGGAATATTATGTTCATTGCCATCAGCAAAAAATCCAAATACCATAGAACCAACTTCAATGCCTGTTGGAGAAATTCCAACTTCATATAAACTTGCAGCGTGTGGAGGCATGACTAAAGTTGCCCATGGAATTTCTTCAGCTGCCATATTACCATGAATATGAGGGACACGCACTTTAACCATTCCAAGATTTTCGGTATCATTAGTATCGACAACATAGCCAAAGAACCATTTAAATCCTTCAGAACCAATATTTTTAGTTGTCATACATCAGATTCTCCATATGAAGGTTTCAAGCATTCTAACGACATTTTATACATAACTTTATCTCTCATAACAAATGAATGACGAACCTTAGATACTAAGTAATTACCTGAAGATAATTTACTGTCTTCTTTTTTATTTGTTGTTCCCTTTACTTCTGGAAACTTTATCTTAATAACATTTCCAACTGTAATTGCTGCATCACCATATATTAATATTCTTACTACATTCTGCATTAATTGATTAATATATGATTGCAAAAATCCTGCTGTTTCTTCTCTAAATGATTCTCCATTTACCGAGGATTTTGGTATAAGAGACGTTTTCATATTGTCAGATCCTGGTTTTGCTGCATACGTATTCATGAATGTATTAGTCCTAACAGCGCTTGCATTAGAAGGATCAGTTTGCGCAAATTTGCTAAGTTGTTGCGGCATATTAAAATCAACAGTATTTAATGTCCCAGTTCTAAGGTCAATAGAATAATTTCTATTTGACATCGCACCGTCTTGAACCATATCACCGATTGTACTATAGTTAACTTGTTGATACGCTAATATGTTTCTTACGTTAATGTTCCTAACATCATCGTTAATGTTAGAGTCATAGAAAAATATTTTATCACCAATAGATGATTTCCCAGTTGCAATTAAATGTTCTATTGTTGTAAAATTAAAACCAGCTCTATTTTCAAAAAATACGTATGAAGAAGATTTATATTTTTTTGAAACAGCTCTTTTTCGTATCATATCAATTGCTTGCAAAGGAGCAAGCTGAGCGATAGCAATCTTGTCGATACCTCGTGCAGATTTGTCATCAGACCTTAAACTTTTTTTACTTTTAAGATCACGAGATATTATATCAGCAATCATAACATATGGGTTGCCTACATCATAACGTCTTTGGATATACTTAGTAGAATTTTCTAAACTTTCTTCGCTTGCTGCTTTAATTAGATAAAACAACTTATTACCTTGACCATCACTAAATTTATTAGTTACTGCCACAGTTTTAAATCTAAAGTTTTGAACAGAACTAAATTCTGGATTTTTAAACTCAACCTCGATATACTCTTCACCTATAATTGGAAAGCTTTCAATTAAATTAATCGCATCATTGATAAGCATTTCGCAATACATCAATGGCATCATCATGCTTTCATAGATGTCCATTGTAGTTACTTGCGAAATAATAGAGCGTCTTGATTTTCCGTCAAGACTTACTATATCAAGCTGGGTTATTTGTACTTCACCGGCGTTATATGTTTTGACCATTATTCACTTAGCAATTGTCTAAATTGTCTTTCGATAGTTGATGCATAACGATTATCAACTAAATTAATTATAGCTTTTTGTCTATTCAATTCTTCTTCGTAGTCATATGCAGAATATGCAGAATAGTACAGTGTTTCATTGTTTGCAAAATTTTGTTTAATCAACACTACATCTGTTGCAGCGGCAGTTGCTAATGATGTTTTACCAGTAATAGTATATTGAGTATTTGCTACAAAACCACCATCAGTATGCTGAACAGTTAGTACAGTACTATTAGCAAATGTTATTGTTGCGTTTGCATAGATCGTTGTACTATATGTTTGCTGTATTCTTTCTCCAACAATAAATTCAGTATTAGAGTTTAAAGATATAGGTATAGTTACAATTCTATTTGTTGTTATATAACTATCTGACTTTGAGCGTTCATATCCAGTAATTGACCCTGAATATCCTATTACAGGAGCCCAATGTTTCTTTAAATTTGTAGCTAATGCTTCATATTGAGTTGTTGTAAGTACTGTGTCATCTTCATACCAATTGTTTCTATATCCAAAGATCTGACTTTGAGCGTTGGCCATAGACCCATATTTTGAGTCGATGTATGTATCAAACTGGAGTGAATCTAAGAAATAATCATAGTATGGATCAACCATTTGATTTGCAAAATATACCATCCAATCATTATATGAATCATCATAGTAGCCGTATGCAATAACATCAGGTCTATCTCCTTGTTGTACATCATAAGGATAAAAGCTCTGAGTATATTCTTTAAACTTTTTATCTAGTTTAACTTTTGCAAATATATTTCTGACTGCATTATTTGCGTAACTAATGATAGGGAAATTTGAAAAGTATTTCATTATTGTTTAGTTGGTGCAAGTGTTGTTTTTATACGATCTGTAAGACCAGCTAAGTTCTTTTCTAACTCGGGCGCTATATTCCCATTCTTGCCACCGTAATCTTGGCTTGTAAATATCTCTAGTTCTTGCAAATTAATTTGAAACTCAATTACAGTAGGATGTCTGCTGTTTGCAAAAAATGAAGGAATTCCATTTGGCGCATAATTAACATTGACAGAGGATATCATACATTTTTTAAACATGTATAAAGTGTCTTCCATTTTAGGCTCTAATGTAATCTGAACCATGTTTGGATACCCAAGAACATTGGCTGCACCCCATTTATAGTTAGGTAACATTCTCTTTTTAAATTCTCTAACTATAGTTTGAACTAATATAGATTCATTTTCATTTTTTGGTGCAAATCTCCATGTAAATGAATGTGATCTTAGATCTACACCTTGAAAAAATACAGTGACATGTGGATTAGGAACTGCTCCAAATAATTGTCCTGCTGTTCCCATCACGCTGTCTAATCCAGGGATTGCGCCGCCAACACTCATTACAGTATTATATACTGCTCCAACTCCTGTGTTTATAACAGCTTGTTTAGACCCAGCATTTGCATCTGGTCTAGTTTCACCTTTAATATCCTGCACAATTGCTGCGACATTTTCAGCTGCCCCGCCAATCACTCCACCCATCTCATTTGGATTTAACTTAACTCCAGTTGGATCTAATAAGTTAGTTGGCATTGGAAGAGCTATATGAATTTGTGGTAAAAATTCAGTTTTTACATATGCACTAGGTCTTACATATTCACCTATTGCAAAGTTAATATAATACTTTCTCATATCAGGTGGATATTGAAGTAGATCTACACCTCCTTGAGATTTCTTTGCCACAGATGTTTTTCTAGACGGCATATGCGACTCAGCAAATGTTTCCTTATTGCCAGCGTCTGCTTTACGTTGTGCTGTCAACTGATTCGGACTTAAACGCTGTGTTACATTTTGAGATAGTTCATCAATTCCACCACGAAGTTTTGAAGTTATGGAATCTAATGCTGTAGTTGTAGATGAAGATATAGATGAGAAACTTAATCCAGCTCCAGTTAAAGCACCAGATAACCTTTCAGTTATAGTACTTTGATTTCCAGAAACACCTGGAGTAGCCGCAGATGAAATTTTATCTGTAGGACTTTGATTAAAAGCTGAAACGTATTGGCCTGCTGGCATTAGGTTACCTCTATAAATATGTATGCAATAGTGTATTTATTGTTTCTGGTGACAATAAATACTTTAATACTTAACTATTTATTATCAGGATATGGCATATAAAGGTACATTTCAACCAAAGCATGCTGGAAAATATAGAGGAGACCCTAGCAAGATCGTCTATAGAAGCAGTTGGGAGTTGAAATTAATGATGCATTTAGACTCTCATCCAGATGTTTTGGAATGGGCAAGTGAAGAGATTGTTATTCCATACAGATCTCCGGTTGATGGTAAGATTCACAGATATTTCCCTGACTTTTACGTAAAGAAAAGAAATACTAGTGGTGATATCGAAAAGGTAATCATAGAAGTTAAACCTGCCCATCAGGTAAAAGTGCCGACCATTCAAGAAACAAAGAACAGAAAACCAAGTAGGAAGTATATCAATGAAGTGTTGACTTATACAGTTAATCAGGCAAAATGGGAAGCCGCCAAAACCTACTGTCTAGATAGACAATGGAAGTTTATGATAATGACAGAAAAAGAACTAGGGATTAAATTTTAATGACCACAGCATTTCAGACTTTACTCGATAGAGCGGCTGCAGCTGATGTAGACTCTAAGAGTAGATCTTCATTAGATTGGTTTCGTACAGAAGCTGGTAAACTACCAAGTATTACTGGCACAAGAATTATGCGTGAAGAGGTGTCACAACTTGTCCCAAGGTTGAACATAAGAAGCATCGGTAAGATGTACATGTTTTTCTATAATCCAAAACATAAAGACACATTGCCTTATTATGATAGATTTCCTTTAATCTTTCCTTTTAAAATGACTGGCGATGGGTTCTATGGTTTAAACATGCATTACATTCATCCAATGCTAAGAGCTAAATTAATGGATGCATTCCTTCAAATATTGAATAACACCATGTATGATGAAACTACAAGAGTTAGATTAAACTATAGCCTTCTATCTGCTTCATCAAAATATAGATGGTATAAGCCATGTGTTAAAAGATATTTAAACAATCATGTAACATCAAAATTCTTATATGTTGACCCAAATAAATGGGCAACAGCATTATTTCTGCCAACTGAAAAGTTTGTAGGTGCCAAGAAGACAAGTGTCTTTATGGACAGCAGAGATATTATTTACGGAAAATAAAAAATGTCATTAATAGACACATTCACAACAAAATTAGCTGATAAAATTGGTCTAAATACTAGCAACCTTAAAAAGGCGCCTGTAGGATTTGATATTAATGAATTTAGATCTAATATTCTTGGAGAGTCTGGATTACTAAAGACCAATCTCTTCTTAGTTACGATTCAATTCCCAGCAGAGTTTGCTCAAACACAAACTCAGTTGATGAGAATAACTCCAAGAACGTTGATGATGTTTACAGATCAAGTATCTTTACCTGGAATATCACTTGGTTCAGAAGATCAAGTTCGTAGATATGGAACTGGTGTTGCTGAAAAAATGCCATACGGAGTTTTCTTTACTGATCTAAGTGTAAACTTCTTAGCAGATGGTCGTGGTGAGATTCTTAAGATGTTTCATAACTGGATGAAGTATATTGTTAACTTTGATTCAAGACGTAATAATAATACTGGTTTTAACGGAGCTGATCCATATGAAGTAGCATATAAAGATGAGTACGCAGCAATTATGACTATTGATGTATTTAATGAAGGTGGAGATAAAGTTATTACATATACGCTTAATGATGTTTATCCTTTATTTTTAGGAGAAGTCGGTCTTTCATGGGCAGATAATGATAACATCATGAAGCTTCCAGTGACGTTTACATATAGTGATTGGCAAACAGATTCAATGACAATAAATTCACCTAGTCCTGGAGTATCAAATAGATTAAACACATTACAGAAGATCTTGAAAATTGGAACAGTTATCCAAACTATATCATCACTAAAGAAACCACAAAATATAGGTGACGCAGTGAATGTACTTAACAACGCAAATATATTATTTTAAACAATACTGGAGATTACTATGGCATTACCAAAGATTTCGACCCCTATTTTGAGCTTCGTCATCCCTTCTACACAAGAGATTAAAAAGTTTAGACCATTCTTAGTGAAAGAAGAAAAAATTCTTTTATTGGCTCAACAAGGTGAAGACACTGATTCATTATTAGCTTTAAAGCAAGTTATTACTAACTGCTGTCATGATAGTATTGATGTCGATAAGCTAACAACATTTGATATTGAATATCTTTTCTTGAAGCTAAGATCAAAGTCAGTTAATAACGTTGTCAAGTTACGTTATAGAGATAAAGAAGATGATAAGATCTATGACTTTGAAGTTAATCTTGATGAAGTAGAGATTAAAATTAACCCTGAACACTCTAATAAAATTCAAATTAATGAAGAACTCGGTATGATATTCAAATATCCAGACGTTAATTTAACAAATTCTATTGGAAAAGTTGAAACTGCAGATGATCTATTTACAAAGGTTGTTATCTATTGCATCGACTCAATCTATGACAAAGATAAAGTCTATTCTCCTACAGAATACACTGAAGAAGAACTGATTGAGTTTATTGACCAACTTGACCATGCAACATTTGAAAAGATTCAGAAGTTCTTTGATACAATGCCAAAGTTATACCATGAATTAAATTATACAAATGAGATGGGTAATGCTCGTACTATTAAATTGGAGTCAGTGAAAGATTTTTTTATATTGGGCTGAGCCATACTAATCTAAAGAATTATTATACTCTAATATTTTCTTTGGCTCAGCATCATAAATATTCAATTGATGACATTGAGAATTTATTTCCATTTGAAAGAGATATCTATGTAGAGATGTTGCTGGATTATTTAAAACAAGAAGAAGAAAGAAGAAAAGCGGCGTACAAATAAATGTCTATTCTAGGAAAAATCAGATCAGTTATAGAAGGCTCTTCTTTTGGAAAAGTCGTAAGCACCCTTACAGATAAAAAAACTTATAGTAATGCATTTAAGACTACTCCATTAGGCAACCTTATAGGTGGTGGTAAAGGTGAGTACTCTGGTGATGCTGAAAAATTAGGTGGAAGCAGCGCTGGCAGTTTAAACATAAACAAGGAAACATTAAATTTTTTAAAGTCAATTGATGACAAATTAAAAACCCTTGTTGTTGATCTAGAAGATACAAAAGACGCTTTAGAAGAATCAAATCTAGAAGATATTACACCTAGTGAATTAGCAGGTGATGTAGCTGATGGTGATAGCAATAAAGTAATTGATAAACCAGTAAGTAATATGACTGGTGATAGTAATATATCTGCTAAACCGGTAAGTGATGTGATTAGCGGTAGTAGCAATAAAATAGATGCTATAGCTATCGCACCTAGTAACTCAGTAGGTGGACTAGCAAGCAGTATAATGGGCAATGATGATAAAGCCCAGAAAGATGATAAAGCTATTCCGCTTAGTGGTCCAGTAAGCGATGTGATGGGTAGTAATGATAAAGTCAAGAAAGATGATAGTAAATCAGATGATGCCGAAAAAATAAGTGGAAGTTTTGCATCTAATGTAGTAGTAAGTAAAGAAACATTAGACTCTTTACAAGCAATAGATGGTAAATTAAAAACTCTTATTAATTTTTTAGAAGATAAAAAAGACGCTGATAAACAACAAAAACAAAAAGCAGCAGCTGCAGCAGAAGAACAGAAAACAGAATCTAAAGTTATAGACGCTGAACCTATGAAAACAGCAGGTGAAGGCGGAGGTGGTGGAGGTATGCTTAAGCAGTTCGGCAAACTTGCAGGAATGGTTGCAATTATTGTTGCTCAATTTGCATATCCTCTTTATAAAGCAGTAATGAATCTAAAAGATAAATTTATTGAAGGATTTACAACCGCAAAAGATTTCTTTGTAGAGAAGATCTTACCGATATTTACTAAAGATATACCAGAATTCTTTACTGAGACTATTCCTAAATTCTTTACTGAAACATTACCTGAAAAATTTTTCGCTGGTATGAATTGGATATCAGAAAAATTTTCATCAATAGCTGATTTATTCACAGGCACAGTTGCTGGCATTAAAAAGAAAATCGGTGAATTCATTGTTGGGTTATCTGAAACTACTATATTTAAATTATTTCCTGAAACCCAAAAGAAAGTTAAAAGCTTTGGTGAAGACTTAATAAAGTCTGGAAATACTACCATTGATGAAATTTCGGCTAGACAGAAACAAAGCGCAAGTGATGCTCAAGCTCAAACATCAGCTATGGTTGAGGCACAACCTAATGCAGCACCAGATAAAGCATCAGTACAATCTAAAGACTCTACTAAATCTAAGTTAACACCATTTGAAAAAGAGTTTGCAAAGCAACGTAATATTCAAGGACCTGGTGGAGTATTTTCATGGACAGATCCTGCTACTGGAAAAACTGGAAAATACACAACAGACTATGCAGAAGAAAATGCTGCATCTCCTGTTTCTAAAATAACTATTGAAAATAATGGACAATTAGGTAAAGAATATGGATCTGCACCATCTAGTGATACTGTAGATACATCAAAACTTCCAACTCCTAGTAGTACTGATAATTCAACTTCAGGAAGTTCTTCTGCAGCAGCACCAGTAAATTCAACAACTACTTTAAATATTCCTAGCAGTGGAGGCAGTGGTGGAGGCAGTAGCGGTGGAAGTTCAGGCACTGCAGAACCATCTTCTCCAACTTCAGGTAATGCTGTATCTGCTGCATCAATGCAAGCCACTGCACCAACTCCTACTCCTAGCGCAGTTGCTCAACAAAATTCAAAAGGGATGAATATGTCTAAAGCTAAATCAGACGATGTCAATCCTGTTGCAAATGTTCCTGAAGTAGATGTGGACTTAGGATCAATTGCTAACCTTTGGTATCATAGAGCGGCGGTATAATGGGCATACTATCTAAGCTTGGAGCTGTTGGTGATGTGCTACGAAATAAAATATCTGGTAGCGCTGAGGGTGAGACAGAAAAAAAAGATGCGTATAAAGAGCCTGATACTAAGAAAGAAAAAGACGCAGAGAAAGAACCTAATAAGAAAGAAAAAGACGCAGAGAAATTATCACCTAAAGATTCTGGCGATCCACTATATGATATAGTAAAAAGTATTGAAGGATCTATTAATGACTTTGTAGAGTTAATAATTGGGGAAGGTCCTCAGGCAGAAGCTATTCCACCAACTGTTGACGGTACTAAACAAGAAAAAAAACCTAAGCCTCCTAAGCCCCCTGAAGTTACAGAAATTCCTATTTTCAAAAAATTAAAAGCTTTAGCTGGAATACTAGTTGGGGTTGTTCTTCAATTTGCATATCCATTATATCTAAAAGCTAAAGAGATGTTCGAACAAACAAAGCTTTGGGTTGAAAAAGCACAGATACTTTTTGAAGAGAAAGTGTTAACATTCTTTACTGTAGATATTCCAAGGTATGTTGAAGACATCAAAGACTTCTTTGTAGTCAAAGTTCCAAGCTACTTTTCTCAGTTTACAGATATGATTTCTGTTGGAATCCAGAACATTCTAGATATTCCAAAAGAAGTATTATATGCAATGGAGGGATTTTCTGTAAAATTTGGTCGAGATGTTATTGACACTATATCTCCATGGCTGTCTAAAATTGGTATAGATCTAGATGATTACAGTAAAGAGCTTAAAAAACGTGAAGAAAAAATAAACCAAAAGAAAGAAACATTAGACGCAACGCAAGCTAAACGTGAGAAAGAATATCAGGAAAGAAGTAAAGGACGTGACTCTGAAAGACTTGCATTAGATGCCGCCAAAGAAAATGAAAGGCAACGTGAAGATAAATTAAGACAAGAAGAATTTGATAGAAGAAAAAAAGAAGTTGCTAATAAGCAGAAAATTCTAGATGAAAAACAGGCACCTACTGCTCCAGCTGCTCCTGTTCCTGCTCCAGCACCTGCTGCTCCTGTTTCAACTACAGATGCTAAACCAGTTACAATATCTGCAAGCACTGGTAAAGCAGCGATGATCACAAAGTTAAATGAGAATAAAATAACAGATCCTACTGCAAGAGCTGCTATCATGGCTCAAGTAGGTCATGAATCAGGTGGTTTCACTACGCTTTCAGAAAATCTTAGATATAGCGCAAAAGGTTTATTAAATACATTTAAGAAATATTTTAAGACTGAAGATGATGCACAGACATATGCTAGATTAGGTCCTGCTGCAATTGCTGATAAAGTATATGGAAATAGAATGGGAAATGCTCCTGAAGGTTCAGGAGATGGATTTAAATATCGTGGTAGAGGATTTATACAGTTAACAGGCAAAGATAACTATACAAAATTTGGATATGGTGGTAACCCAGATGCTGTATCAAGCCCAGATGCTGCAGCTGAAACTGCTATTAAGTACATGCTTGGATATAAAGGTGATTGGTCAAATATTACCGCTGTGACTAAATTTGTTAATGGTGGCACAATTGGGTTAGAAGATAGAGAAAAACATTTTAAAGAATACTTACAAGATCCAAGTGTAACACAAGTTACAGCTGCTGCCGCAAGTCCAGCTCCTTCATCTGGTGGAACTGGTAATCAAGTTGCTGCTGCTACTAAAAATGCAGATATTAAACCGCCAACACAACAGCAAACTGCTTCTATATCTACAAATAAACCACAGCAAGTTGCTTCAAATGGAAGTGGGGGAAGATCATCTCCCCCCAGCTCAGATGGTATTAATAAACAATACCATGATCACTTCGCTTTACCAGCTTAGTTATCTTCTTCTGCAAGTTTCTTAAAGAAGTCTAGTGAGTCATCATCATCATCCAAAGATGGAGCCTTAGGTGCAGCTACAGTTTTGGCTTTTGGTGCAGGTGCTTCACGCTCTTCTTCAACTACACTATTTTTAGGTGCAGTACCAAGAGCAAGTACCCGATAAAGTTTTGCTTTTAGTTCATCATAAGACTTGAACTTAGAAGGATGAATGAACTGCTGCAATGAATGCGCAGGACTCTTTGCATACGATTCCCAAACTGCTTCTAGTTGGTCATCATCTTCAAACAATGCTCCTGCTGTATCAAACGAAGAATTATCATAATTACGATAACCTTCAACATTACGAATCTTCACTTTAAAGTTAGCACCTTCCCATAGATCAAATGGGTTAATTGGCTTCTCATCTTCAAACTCAGGATTCATTGCAGCATTTAGTTTATCAAAGATCTTTTTGCCATACTTGAACATCATGACTTTACCTTCATTCTCTGGATGAAGAGTATCTTTGATAACGTATACGTTCGAGATGAAAGTCAAACGACGTTTCTGTTTACGAACGATTTCTTTATTGGATTCAACACCTGAATCCCACAACTGTTTGTTGTATTCTCCAACTGGATCGTTTTCACCGATAGTTGATAGAGACTTCTCGATGTACCAACCACCAGGACCTTGAAAACCGTGATCCCAAATACGAACGAATGGAACATCTTCGCCTTCAGGTGCAGGTAGAAAACGAATAACGCTAAAGCCGTTACCAGCTTTATCTACGTCAGGACGCCAGAAATTCTTGTCGTCATCATCGTTTGTGTAGGTCTTATTTAGTTTGGTAAGCTCTGAGTTGAGCTTTTCGAGAGAGGCTTTTGACTTGCGCTTGAGGTCAGCTAGTGACATATATGTAACTCCTTATAATTTGTATGCGTTGTATAATCGTCTTATTCACGTACTCATAATGTACATTTTATTTATATTACTTACTTGAGGCGATCGACTGGTTTGCAAAGATAGAATTTGTGGTAATATGAGGATTCCGTCTTGCTTCGATCTTATCAGTTTCAGCATTATAAACTCTAGTCCTAAGACCTGAACTAGACATTTTGTGATCGCGTTTATTGAAATATAAAGCGATGTCACGTGATTTACAGATATCCCTACCTGTAAAATTCGTATGTCGATATTCTTCACCAAGAATACGAACATTAATTGGATATGCACGAAGGACTTCTTCAAGGTCTGCTTCAGTAATATATGGAATAATCTCATCTACATACTTACATGCAGATAATTGGATGAATCGTTCTGTCAATGTTTGAATAGGTTGATTCTTATTATCACGATCAATAGTTGGATCTACCTGTAATCCACAGATTAGATATTCACAATGCTCTTTTGCTTCACGCAACATAAGAATATGACCTGCATGTAGAAGATCAAACGTTGATGCTGTAAAACCTATTTTATGCTTCTGCATAGAACTTCTCCTTTAGAATCTTTCTCATCTTAAACTTATCGTACTTTAAGAACGGCCGATATTTGTTCATCTTCATATGTACTCCAGGCCAGATGATTGTATCAGCGATGTTCTTGTCAAAGTATTTAGCGAACTTCAAAATATCATCAATGATCACAAATGTGTCTAATGAGATGTTCTTTCGAAGATACTGTTTTAAGATATAAGGATGTTGTCCATCTTCTACTACAAAGTTCTTATTAAGATCTTCATGTAACGCATTCAACTCAGTTTTAAAAAGATATGACAAAGACTCTTGTCGTTTCTTCCATTCTAAATAATTAGAATCACCATCATGATGTTCATCAAACAGTTGACCAATCCATACTTGAGGATTATCGATGAGATTCACCATTAAGAAGTTCTCTATATCATCTTTCTTAGCGAGCTTATGAAAATAATACTTATCTTTTCTTGTTTCAAAAGAAGTGACAGACGCATTAGTCTTTCCATTGTACTTGAAGTAGTCATATCCCTTTTGCGTGAAGTGTTGCTTCATCGCCAGGTATTTCATGTAAGCTTCAAATGGATTCATTGAATGGAAGTTTTGCTTTCTTTGGAAGATAGTTTAGATTCTCGGCTTCTGCTTGAAGCTTTGATTTTAGTACCATACTAGATTTAACTATTGATGCTGCTGTTTCAATCTCAATACCGTTCTTTTGAGCTAGATGTACAATAGCATCTAGATACGGTTCTTTAGTTCGTAATACAAACTCTTCTACTTCTTTGATAAACTTCGAGGACGTGATTACATTTTCCAACTGTTCTTCATGATTCATAGTATTCCTAAACAATAAATAACCATATGATTATTATAATCTAACTTACAAAATAAGTACACACTTTTAAAAGAGGAATTATTATGGACTTAGTATCTGCAATGAAAGCTGCTCTAGCTGACACATATTCATTTTACCTGAAAGCTCATTACTATCATTGGAACGTAGAAGGACCAGACTTTAAACAATACCATGAACTATTTCAAATGGTTTATGAAATTGCATATGGAAGTGTAGACCAATATGGTGAAGAGATTCGTGCTTTAGACGCATATGCACCAGGTTCTTTATCTCGTTTTGCTGAACTAACAAAGATTACAGATGATAATACAGTTCCTGTAGCTTTAGAGATGGTAAGACGTTTAGCAGCTTCTAATGATGTAGTATTATCATCCATTGAAACTGCATACGAGTTAGCAGAAGCAGCGCATCAACACGGTCTAAGTAACTTCTTAGCTGAACGCCAAGATGATCATAGGAAGCTGCGCTGGATGCTCAATGCTACACTAAAAACACAACCATTAGAATCAACATCACTAAAATAATTACTTATGATTCATGATGTATGTAATGCATACATCATTCTTAGCTTCACCATAAGCACATTTAATGGCGATTGGATCAACACCTTTTCCAATCGCCATTTCCATATTCTTCGCAAATAGTTCATCTTGTTTAACATTACGGCTATATGTAGCAAGAGAAAAAAATACAACCATAATTACTATTGCAGAAATTACTGTAAATAGATTGAGATCTAACTGTTTCATATTTTGTACTCCCTCTTCAATTCAGGATCTTTCGATCGTTTATAAAATACATGATTGCCAATCCTTGCTGTAACATTTAATTTCCAGCCAGGTCTTATATAATTGGCATGATAATACATAGCACCTTTAGTGCTGTCCTCTATATTCTCATAGTTCATCATGGCGTAAATAGCAATATTTCTTATCTCATTATATAGAGGAGTTCCTACTATTTTTTTTCTTCTTATCAAGAAACTTTGATCGCAGTACCAAGAAAATTGGCATACGCCTGCAGTTTTCTGTTGCACTACTTCACAGATGGTATCTGGAAAAGATGGCGATGAAACACGATTTAATGTTACCATCGCAACAGCAAGTTTACCTTCATCTGGTTCATAACCAGCTTCAAATAAAATATTCTCTGTCAAACAGTTAACTTGCTTTTTAGCTTCATTAGAAAGCTGATAGTACTCTACAACCATTGGTGTTGTTGTATCAGCGGCTGTAAAATTAAATAATAATATTGATAGAATGCTTGTTAATATTAACAATTTACGCATAGTATCTCCTTAATTAGTTAGGAGAGGGCATACCCTCTCGTTCCCGGATCAGGTAGACTTTTTGCTAGTAGTCTTTTCTGGAGTAATGTTCGAAACAAAACCATTCAAGATTTGAGCCTTGTTAATGATATCTGTTTCTGTAGGATAGGCTGGGAAACCTGGATGGTCTGGAGGTGTTTGTCCAGCGTGACGAGCATTTTCAACTTTGACTGACCAGTCGCTTGAAATTTGCTCACGTCGGCCAAAGTGATCTTCAGCTAACATATCTTTGGCCATTTTTAAAAGTTCGAGGCGAATCTCGAAAGGTGACATATTACTCATGTGTTTCTCCTGTGTTATGTGTATGTGATGGTAGTTTTAATCGGATCTACCAACCGATATTTTATTTATATATTAGCGATTCGCAATATACATCGTGATCTCGAACCCAAAGCGTAGATCAGTTGCTGACGGTTTTGTCCACATAATTTTCTCCTAGTTATTAATAAAGCTACTACATATAGATCAGTAGTTGAAGATGCTATAGCAAAAGTTCAACATGAGACCATTAATTCGGACCGACTGATTGGGTGATAAGGACAGTCGGTGAAAACCTCATCTAGAGCTTAAGCTGCTAGAGCGTAATCGCTATCGTTTGCGTTTACTTGTTTTGCTTGATTTACGGTCATCGCCTACCGTGTTGCCTTCTCTACTATCTCACCCTGTCGAAACCTGGTCATCCCCATCAGAAGTACACAATCCCCGCTAGAGCCCTCAGAGGTTTCTTTCATCTAGGACAACTATGCACTTCTGGTGGAGATGGAGGGAATCGAACCCTCGTCCAGAATGCCTTCGCTTTGAAGGAATTACAACAATTCTTTTTATCTTACTTATAAGTTGAACAGTAAAATAATACAATACAAACACCGACCATTAATGCTCCAATCAAACCTACAAAATATCCAGCAAAAAAACATGAAGCAGACATTATCTAATATAATTACCTGTTGTTACAACGTAAATGAAAAATGCCCAACCAAAGCGTAAGGCAATATCAAACCAACGTTCGAAATGATCGAGTTTGGTTTTCTTTTTAGGTGTAAGATCGTCTTTAAAGTCTAACATAGTTTATTATATATCCTATTCGTACATAACAGTTGAAGAGTCACCTAGTGCCCATTTAGGATTTGTTTCTACTACATACTTCTTAGTACAAACTTTAAAGTCAGGGAACTTTAGCTCTTTTGGATTACTCGCTGCATCCATAAAGATACAACGATTATTTGGTTGTGCTGCATATTGACCATTTTCTAGTTCAATAAAATTGAACGACTTATGATCTTCAGGCCACTCACTATAACTTGTATCTAATACATTCAAATCAGGTGAAGCATTATCTACAGTGAACATGTAATCTCCACCATAGAACTTCTTATCTTTAGCATAGAACTTACAGCTTAGATTACGAAGGAATGCTTTTTGAATGACTGCTATATCATAACTAAAACAATCCCAGATCTGTAGAGTATCTAGCTCAAGAAATTTCTTAGGATCTAGATTTGTATTTCTACTTACATATGCATTCAATGGAAGCTTATCATATAACGCTCCATAGTTGGGAAGATACGCCTCAATACGAAATGCTTGACTACGAAGACTTTTGATAGAAACCCAAATGCAAGGTTCGTATTCTCCGTGTCCTTTCTGAAAATCGTATAAAAATTCCTTTCTGACAAAACAATGTACAGGTGGAATATTTGCTACTAAAAATGACATAGTTTGCTCCAGTAAGAACTATTCAGGGCCTCCCAGAGAGGCCCGGACCGTGGTTGATGTATTTCTATATGACCTACCGTGCCCGGACATCTCTGGGAGGCTCCGACCGGAGTCGGAGTTAACTATCTGATAACTACAGATTAGTTAAAAGGTTGATAACCCATGCTCGAGAGTGTTGCGTAACCAGCTGCAACTACTGCACGTGTAGGCTTACCAAGACGATACTTGATACGCTGTTCACCTTTTGAGTTTGTCGACTTGTTTGCATAAACAGCAAAACCTTCAGTGCGTAGTTGATGCACAAGCGCTGAAGGATTACCAACTTGGAAACGTGCTTGGATCTGTTTAGCTGTCAAGTCTTCACCATTTTGAAGAGCTTCAAGAACACGATCAATCTTAGTCATAAGAAAAAACTCCATATTAAATTGTGACCCGCTGATTATATATCTGTCGGAAACCGCGGGATCACTTTAGTTTCCGACAGATGATTTGAATTTATGCTACTTCTGCAAATTCTACTGCATTCTCGAGAGCTTTGATTTTCTTGTCTCGAGTTGTACCATACCAACTGTTGTAAACTCGGGTATCTTGATCACGACCAAGATGGTGGTCACAGAGGTAAGTAACTGCATTGAAAGCCTGCCACCAAGAACCGCGTGCAAAGTTTGCACCTGGCTGAGATTCCATAACTTCCAAGCATGCTTTTGCATTCTTCGAGATCTTCGCTTCATCGCCTTTGGCGTTCGAAGTCATCGGGAATACAGAGTTGAAGTACTCAATCAGAGAATCAGATTTGTAGAAGCGAGTACCCAAGAACTGAGCCATCTCCTTGTACTGATCCAGCTTGTCTTTAGCAATACCAAGAGCAAGCTTTGCCTGATTTGCATCGAAGACATTACGATGCGACATGTTGAACTGCATTTCTGCTTTCTGATTTAAAGACAGAGTCAACGTGTTATTACATACAACTCGGATTGGAGTGAAACGAATATCAATCGATTTACCAAATTGATGTGGATTAGTGAAAAGCAAGTAGCTATCCACTTGATCACCTTTAAACAAGTCGAAGGATTCCTTGACCTTAGCCAAAGCCCAAACAACTTTACCATTCTTCAGAGATCCAGCAGTATGCATCTCCATATCACCAGCATGAACGAAGTCATTAAAGAATTCAAATGCTGTTTCGTTTTGAACAGGATTCCATGAATCGGAAACCATAGTGAGGATGCTCATGTCGTTATCACGAACGAGAGCTTCAGTACCAGTAGCAACTTTCTTGCCACCCATTTCTACAAACGCGGGAACTTTGTGTACTTCCCAATCAAGACCAGCTTTTTCCAACATCTGTGCAGGAGAAAGATCGTTAGGAACTTTCTCGCCCAGACCATGCCAAGGTACTTCACCAGCGTATGCCATTGTTTCAATTAAGTGTGCCATAATTTATATCCTTCATCAAGTTAGAATGCTATTATATATTACTGCTAAAAATAAGTACACTGTTTCTTTTTGACAACAGTTATCCAATTGTACCCTGAACTCCACCAACTCCACGCGCCATGCGACTAACGCCTTGTGCCCACTGAGAATACTTACCACGAGAAGGATCGTAAGTGCGTTCACCTTTGCGAGGTTTACGCGGTGCGCACAGAGTAACCTTTACACCGTCCTCATTAACAAAAACTACATCATTCCGCTTCTTCATTAAGCTTCTCCACATTATCAAATTCATCTTCAAGGAAGATAGTACCACCATACAACTCTTTGTACATCACAGCAACATTTAAAATATAGAACATCATAATTTTACCGTCTTTTGTGATGAGCACATATTTCATTTAGTCCCTACGATCATAGACGTATACGTCGATTTTAGTTGCATTCTTAATACCACCTACGATGTTTCCAGCCCAATCATAACTTACTGGACCTTTGCAAGTTTCTCTTGTCCAGAAATTAGGTTTAATTTCCATCTTCACTTCAGGTTTACGACCACGAAGCACAACACGCTTTTTATTAGGATTACGATAGTTGATCGATTTGACTACTTTCTTGATCAATGCTAGGTTTTCCATGTCGCTGGCAGAGTTCACGTCGAGGGTAGTCACATAAGAAGTCGAGGTACGTTTTGTCATAATGTTTATCCTTAAGCGTATGTGCAAAAATTTTGTGCAGACTCTTCTTTAGTCTTCTGTTCTGACCAGTTACGCATCAATTCCAGCATTCCAGATTTAGTTTCAACACGATTAATTTCAGTTCCTTTCGCGTTGAAAAGAGTCCAATACTTGTCACCAGACATTTTCTCTAGAGTGAATGAGCAATTATTAAGAGTGATTATGTAATTACCTGATCTAAATCTGCTTACTTTCATTTTGTTTCCTCATTTATTTAATCGATAGAGACATTATACCATACAATGAGGAAAAAGTACACAGTTTCTTTTTGACAATGTGTACGGAATGATACACTTTCAGAATAGTGCAGAATGTTTCCTAAAAGAAACAATTCAGAGGTCTACCAGGGGTCCCTGGAGCTCTCCAGGCAGGCAGGACATATGTTTATACATCCAACAGGACCCGCAGTCACTGGGAGGTCCTGGTTTGTTTCCCAAATGATAATGTTATCATAATGGTATATTGAACTCATTGTAGATGTTCGCAATCACACTTACCAGCATAGCATTATAAACAAAATCAGTTTGTGCTTCATTGCTCATCTGTTTGCGTATCATCGAAATGCAATGTTCAGCTATTAACTTAGCATATTGCTCATTGTAGTTGTTGACCCAATTTTCAACGTTTAGGCCATGAGGAACTTTGTTTTTAGCTTCTTCACCAAGTTTTTTAATGAGTTCGTTCATTTTCTATCCTTCAATCAGAGTGCGATTCTGAACATCCCAATAAAACTCGATAGCCTTCTTCGCGTGTTCCAATGATATATATTGACCTAGATGACCTTCATCAGCTACAGTAAATGTGAAGTCTCCAGTGTACACTACTGCATAGAAGATCTCTTGAAGTGCTGCTTTGCCAGCATGACCAACGATCTTACCAGTAGATACGTTATAAAAATAATACTTGTCAGAAATACTTCTCCAAGCATACGAAATTTTATTTGTCATATTCAATTCCAAGCTGATTTAAGATCGCACGAGCAAATTCAATCGCACCATCACTACTCCCAGCGTCGTATGCATCATCGATATCTCCATCAAAATAATCTCTAAAATCAATACCATCTTCGTCAGGATTTGAAAGCTGATAATACTCTACAATAGATTCATATGTTGTTTTTTTTGTAGCTGTGTTTTTCAATGTTTGAAGGACTTGCTCGTTCATATAAATTCCTATCAGTTTCTATTAGTGAAATACTTCATCTTGTACAGCATAGTTCTTCAGGATATCAAAGACAACATCTGGTGGAAGACCTGTGCTATCTGATATCGTGTTGATGGAGATTCCATCTTGATGCATCTCGATAATGTCAAAAATTAAATCTTTGAACTTACTCATGTGTTTCACCTTCTTTTTCAAGTTGGATCAATGCGCGTGATGCTGCAGAGTTTGCATTTGTCATCGCGTAATCATCGCTAAGACTATTAAAACCTGAGAACAACTGCCACTCACCTTCTATCAACCACTCTACTCGAATGTCATATACTACTTCGAAAGGACTGCCATCATGAACGATCCGAACTTTACCCCAATCTGCTGATACTCTCATTTTTTTCTCCTTAAAATTCTGCGACAATTACACCGGCATCATTGAACTTTACAAAAAGTTTGCCATAACTCCAGCTTTCGTCTTCACGATACGTATACTTGTAGCTGAACTCTCCACCGTTGGTAATGCCCAGAAACTCTGCGGCCATGACTCGCTCAAGATCTTTATAACCAGCATTGATCAAAGCTTGATCTAGAGCGCGAGTGTTGAGGTTAGCTAATGTCTTAATAGTGTCTGCTGTAATCACGTTCACTCCTTAAACGTATTCTACTTCAGTTGCAGGGAACATGATCGTACCGTCAAACTCGAGCTGATCACGTTCGAACTGTGTGAGGTAATCATCAGCGACGATTTTCCAATCGACGATGTGTTCACGATAAGCATCGTTGTCGCATTCGATCTTTTCGCGAAGACTCATGATCGCGACAGTCGCTGCTGAGTTACCACCTTTGAACTTCTTGACGACGTAGTCGCTTCCGCCTTTAGCTTTCCAGTAAGCATTTTCGCCTACACCCAAAGTACCATTTTTGTCAATTGCGTAGTTCTCGTAAACCTGAGTGCTGATAAGTAATTTCATAATGTCCTCATTTATTTAATCAATAGAGTCATTATATACTAATGGCCAGGAAAGTACACTGTTTTTTCGAAAGTGTATCATTCCGTACACAGTTCCTGATTGATAACTGTTTCCGGCAGGAAACTTACCCTCTCCGCATCTTAGTTATCTCTTTTGCACTATCTGTAGAGAACACGGGGACTGAATTAGATTTATGCATTACAGCGATACCGATCATCTTATCGCCAGTATACACTTTTTGGTGATCGATAGGTTTAGTGGCATTTCCACCAGTATCGAGAGAAGGATATTTAGGAGTCTCCCGACGTGCAACAACAGGAGGAGTATACACCTTACGCTTTATATTGCGTGTAGGTTTTGTTTCATACTTCTTCATTAGATCATTCCACTCATTCTGAAGTTGAATCGATTTTTGCTTTTGCTCAGAAGAAGTAAATTTAGTCTTACGCTTCTTAGTAGAAGTAGTAGTAAAATATACGGGCATAAGAGCCATTATTCATCCTTATCAATAGTAACATCTACACGCTTAATCTTATGAATGGTTCTATTACCATCATCGTCATAATCAACTAACAACATCTCATTATCTTCCAATAGCTGAAGAGTAATATCGATACCTCTGCACATTCCTGTCTTCCATAGATCGAACATAGAATACAACCAAAGGATAAACAATACGAACAACATCCAGTCTTCTAAGTACATCCTGTGCTCTCCTGTTAAAACAATTATACCACAAGCGCAGAAAAAAGTACACACTTGTTTGCAAATAATTAGTTTACAAAATTATAATTTTCTTTCTTGCAACTTGTAATAATTTGATATCGCTTCTGCCGCTTTGGAGATATACTCTTTGCGGTCAGCCACGAAGACGAGTGGATCTTCATGATCAACACCCATGATGACGACTAATTGTTTACACTTGATGCTGGTCATATCTTCAAACATCAACGAATACAAAGTCATTTGAACGAAGTAGCTCTCGATATCTTCTTTGTCTTTAAGTCTTCGAGAGGTTTTATAGTCGATGATAGAAGGATATCCATCGAACTGAGCAATACAATCTACACGACCAGCACATCTAGTCTTCTCTGAAAAGAGAGGAGCTTCGATAGCATAGACATTATTAATACGGTGAAGATGTTGCTTCATGCTATTAAACATCTGAATATTTACTGGGACATGATCCTTTGTATAATCAGAGTTATTCATTATGTAGTCTTCACACATCTTGTGGATAGCTGTACCGCGTCTTGCTGCTTGTGTTGATATTCTATTGGCGACTTCTTCTCCTACCTGCGCACGCCACTCATGGACCCATCCACCATAGATAGTTCCAAGAATTGATGTTACTGAAGGGAGTTTCTTACCGTTAGTTCCAACATAGTATCGCTTCCCATCGATACTTTCAGTCAGTAATTCGGGAAGCGATACTAATTCATGATTAAATGTTTTATCCATATCCTAATCTGGTTTTTTCAATGATGTAATTTTTCACAAACCCAGATCGTACAATATCTTCTTCAAGGAACTCTACATGAGAGAACCCTCGTATACGATCTAGGATCTTCATAATATCTATAATGCCTGATTTTTCTTTTCCTGATAGATCGCCTTGACGGAAGTCTCCACATAAGATAAGTTGACAGTTTCTACCGATACGAGTAATTACAGAATCAAGTTCATGAAACGTCATGTTCTGCACTTCATCTACAATAACAATAGAATCATTTAGTGTCGTACCTCTGACGAAAGAGGTAGATAGAAAATCAATAGTGCGTCGTGTCTTTAAGATCTCATACGCATCGCCACGTCCAAATAGTTCTTCACAGATAGCACGATAAGGAGCTTCATATACTTTAGTCTTCTCTTTGTCATTCCCAGGTAGGAAACCCATATCCCTTGTTGGAACAACACTTCGAATAATAATAATTCGCTTCTTTGTTGACGTTCTATCGGTGATCTCCTTTAAAGCCAAATAAAGCGAGATAAACGTTTTACCTGTTCCTGCTACACCATGCAGTACAACGTTCTTATCATCTTCAATTATATCAAACGCTTTTCTTTGTGCTTCTGTTTTTGCTACAACATTATCTAGTTTCATATGATTCTTAATAACAACTACATTGTTACTAGAACTATATTGTTCAATTGTTTTGGGTACTCTCTTAAGTTTTCTTGGGAGAGGCTTTTCTTCTTGGTATTCTCTTCTACCCATGTGTTTCCCTGTAAAATGTTGTTATGAGAACGTGTTAAACTTCGAGCGCGGACTTCCTTTCTTAATTTTACGTAAAAGTTCTCTAAAACCCTCTGAAGGTTTCACGAGGCCAAGTCGAACAGGATCACTCATACCTGGTGTCCCATCGATAAATCGTTCTAAATGTGGATTGTCTTCTTTGAACTTATCATACTCAGAGATACGAAACATATGTTCCTCTATCTCATCTGTATCTTTATTCTTAAACGTGTACGTTGGCATTAATATTCCTCTTCCAACTTTATAAGTTCTTTAACATCTTTTATTTTGATGGCGTGTTCTAATCGTTTGTCATAGAACTTATTATTACGATTAGACTTATGATATTCTTCTTCATCATAGTGCCTCATCTCTTTATACGTCTTACGGTTATTTCCGAACTTAAGATTTTGATGTTTGCTCATTTGCTGGAAGGAGGTCAGGGAAAGCCTCTTGTACTAGTTTATAGGTGATTCCTTTATAAGGCATCTTCTTGTCTTTTACTGCAAGCATAAGTTTAGCGTCATCTTTATCTAAACTCTCTATGAGTCCAATAAAGAGAACTTCTTTCTTAAGCTTTGTGAGTTCTGGTTTCCGCCCTTTTAGGAACATCCACAGACGCCTAGTTTCTTGATAGAGACGACCTTGCATATCATCATACACGCAAGGTTTATATGGAGGATCTCCTTCTGGAAGATCCCATTCTATAGTTGGATCGAACGCACCTCGTAGGATTGTTCGTAAAGTGACTCCATCATGCTGACGTAGAACTTCAATTTTTTCTGCTTTTGTTTCTTTCTTAGAAGTTATTTCTAAGATTTCAGCTATTCCAAGTTTCATATTTAGAAGTCATTAATTGACTCCATCAAGCCCTTCAATTTGAACTTGATAAAGTAGTTAAATATATGTTGACGACTTTTATTAGATTGAGCTTCATACTCAGTCATAACATTATCACGCACATACTGCGGAATAAATGTAAGGTCGATCAACTGCCTATTGCGATGATAGTTACGTAGCATATTCTCATCACAAAACTCTTCAGGTTCCTGATTAAGCCATAGTTCCAATTTCTTGGAAGATACAGACTTCTGACGTTCACCTACGATGATACAATTATCGGCTGATAGGAAGTTAGGAATACCATCTCCTTTATCGCCTCTAATGATATGTTCAAGGATGAACTTTTCAGGTTTTTTATTCTTTATATATTTTTTTCTAACAGGATCGAACTGCTCTACATTAGAATATATTTGCAGTTGGATAAAATCTTTATCTCCAGAAAGAATCAATATCTTCTCATCTGACTTTGACATCAGTTGTTTACCATATTTATGAACCAGAGTTCCTATGACGTCATCTGCTTCAGCGCCATGTGCTTGGATAACACGATAAGGAAGATATTCTTTAAGCTCATCACGAATCTTGTTAAGCGATTCAAAGACTGTAGTCCAATCGATCTCAGACTCTTCACGAGCTTTCTTACGATGAGCTTTATAGTAAGGGAATATATCACGTCTCCAGTAATTGCGATCATCACAGGCAATTACCATTTCACCGTAATCCTTACTGAACTTAGTATTGTAGGATCTGAGAGAATTCAGAACCATATGACGAATAAGACCTTCTTCAATCTTGATGTTAGTGTATGATCCGAGTTGAGCCATCAGATTCGAGATCATAACTTGGCTTAGGTCGACGATAATCATTATGTGAATGCCTTCAAAATAACCGTGTCTTCATTGAGACGGCCATTTAAAGTGGCTGCCTTTCCATTTATGTTTTCTAAAAATTTACGAAGTGTAACTTTGTTTGCATTTGTAAATTCATTAAGCTGAATTTCAGGTTTACGAAGAGTCTTATGTATCGATAGCTCTTCATTATAGTTGATGATCGTAGTTCCTTTAATAGACAGCGTCTGATTAGGACCAGCGATGTACACACCCAGCTTTCTGTACTTAGTATTATATATCCAAACTGATTGTGCTCCAACGATAGAAGTTGGATCCGTACTAACAAGTTTCAACTCAGGGAATGATTTACAGAACTTCACCTTAGTCGTAAGCTGTGATGCTGATTTAACTTTAGCTTTACGTGGCTTACGTACCTTCATAGCTTTAACGTTCTGTGTATACTTCTTAGTAGACGTAAGAATGTTCTCTACGAATCCTATAAACTTCTTTAGATCAGTACGCTTGAAATTGCTATAACCTTCTACTAACTGTTCATCTGCTTTTTCATACGTAAGTAGCAATTCACTTAGAAGATTAGAATACGTATCCTCGATATACTTTGCAACTGCAGGTGTTGCTTGATTTAGTTGCATGCATTCATATACATCAAATTCCCAGTTGCGTTCATCGATACAAAAATCAATGTCGTTGATAATGACTAATGCTTTTTTTGCGCCTGAATCTACTTTAGGAACTGGTGGTTGTACTTCTTCTTTATCAGCAAGAAGTACTTCTTTGCCGCGTTCTATGCATCGATCGAGGTCAGCTTTAAGATTGATGATAGCACTTTTAGACAATGCAACTTCACCACTTTTATTGATGACAGCTGCAAGTTTAGCGGAGGTCATAGGTAATCTCCAATCCTCACACGCATTGAATTGAAGAATATTATCTTTGGAATATCCAGACTTTCTCATGAACGTAATGATATGTTTTTCTAAATCTTTACGTGAGAAGCTGTTGTAGAATGTTAGAGCATTGATCAATTCCATCTTTGTCATTTCACGATCATATTGACGCTCTTTACCATAGATCTTTGCATCTATAGCTGCTGCTTTTTCTTGATTACTCTTGGGTTTTCTTGTAGCCATAATGTGTCCTTATTCAATTTGAATAAACATTATAACATAAGGGCCAAAAAATGTACACCGTTTCTTTTTGACAACTATTTTGTTCTATTGACAACGACTTTATTAAAGTGGCAGAGAGTGTGGGATTCGAACCCACGGACCAATTTTTATCAGTCGACGGTTTAGCAAACCGTTGATTTAAGCCACTCATCCAACTCTCCACTATTCATTCATTAGATCATCAACGAAATTTAAAAGATATTGCTGATGAGTGTTATGATGCCAATGCTTTCTCATCCAAGTATAATTATCATACCAACTTTTCTGACTTTCAGGATGACATCCTATTAATCCAACTTTACCTTGTATGATAGCCATAGCATCACCATTTGGATATGTGGCTATAGTCTCATATTCACCATCTCCTGTAAATGCACATCCATCGTAGAAGAACATATTTTGGGAATAACCATTCCATGATATAGGCATCGCTTTAGCATGAGGACGTCTAGTGCATGTGTTAGGTCTAGTTATGTATTGCTCGGCTTTGACAGAGTCAAGTATGTCAAAATAATCAGATCCCGCCCAATATGCTCCCATGCATATACCCAAGTAATGCCCACCGTTATTAACGAAGCTACGGATGCGTTCAACATGAGATCTAAGTAGATAATTCCAGCTATCGGCATCGCCAACACCACCAGGAAAAGCAACCATATCAACATCATCAAAAAAATCATCTTCTAACTCCTGTTTGGTAAAAATTTTAAAGTCATAGTGCGGTGTAAGAGCTTGCATTATACCATTCACCGACTGAATCGAGCACTTTGGCTGATGAACGAATAAAGCAATTTTACGACGCATAATTACCAATTATCTCCTTAAATCCAACTGTTCCACCTTGCTCTTGTATCTTCTTGATTGCATCTTCAAACAAGATAGGTCTAAAGTCTGTTTGCTCTACACATACACAATAATATCGAGGATCAATTTCACCTGATTCATTTAGTACTCTATTACTATGAGTATGACCATGAATGTTAGTTCCAAATCGATATAGCGCGGATGGATGAAGAGGTATATGAGAAAGAATCATACCATTCATTACATGATATCCACGGACATCTTTAAAGAAAGGAGTATATTCTTCTAGTTTAAAGATATCATGATTACCTTTAATGAGAACTTTTTCACCGTTCAAAAGACCCAGTATCTTCAAAGCTTTACGATTAATGACTACATCACCAAGATGATATACCTTATCTTTAGGACGAACAGTATCATTCCAACGTCTCACCATCTCCTCATCCATATCAGCTGGATCATCCCATGGACGAAGCTTAGTGACACCATCATTCCTCATGAACTTGCAAACTCCCGCATGACCAAAATGTGAATCACTTGTAAGAAAAACTGCTGGCATTACCATCCACCTTCGCTATGTTGCATTAGATAACTATATACGCTTTCATGATCTTTAATCCATTGACCTGCAGGAGTCATATCATTAAAAGCTTTATTTGGACTACTCCACCACGTATCAGCAAGATCTTTACCTACCAGAGCAATAACCAATGCTACAGATCTTTGCTTCATAATATGTTCATTCATAATAATCCTTGGTGGAAGCGGTGAGATTCGAACTCACGGACCCATTTCTGAGTCGACAGTTTTCAAGACTGTTCCGATAAACCGGACTCTGGCACGCTTCCATGTTTTAGTCAAAAACACCTACAACATCTTCTTCTGTAAGGATATAGATTGGAATATTATCTATAGTCGTAGATGTTGCTTTGTTCCAATTAATTAAAATCGTTTCACCAACTTTTACATCTACAACATCCGGCCCAATTGCTATAACTTTTGCTTTATCAACAGTTTCTATACCTTTAGCAATATAGATTCCAGATCCTGTAGTCGTCTCACTTTTCAATTTTACTGCTGCAAGCTTTTTACCAATCGGTTTAATTTTCATTCTGAATCCTTATATATGTAAAATTGGTCCGGCCGCCAGGAATCAAACCTGGATCGCAAGATTAGAAGTCATGTGTACTATTCATTGTACTACGGCCAGATTTATAATTATAAGTCAAATGCATTAAAAAGTACAACGTTTATTTGTATAAATACTGATAATAGCTATATGCTATTTATTATAAAAAGGTAAACATAATGTTACACAACTATCAACCTGTATTTAATATCAATATGATAATAGAAAAGCAACAAACGTTCTTATGCGAATTTGTTGATCTAAAACGTAATGGTTGGTTACATTATTCAAAAGCTTTAAACAACATGACCGGCGATTTTTGGCAGCTATGGATGGATGAAGCTGATAAGCAAGTTAGTAATCTAGCTGAAAGCATGAAGCTGACAATTAGATCTAAGTAGTACCGCAGTTTATGTATACATCATCTTGAGGATTCATCCTTATCAATTGTCATTGACTTGACGTCTTGTAGTGCAATATAATTTTTAAACATACTAGAGTGGGGAGTGGGGTATGAAATTCCTGAGCATCATAATGCTCCCATTGCTATTTCTTGGTTGTGAGCAGTATTATCGTTATCCATGCCAAGATCCAGCAAAATGGGAAACCGAAGAATGTAAAAAGCCAATCTGTGAAGTGAACAGAGATTGTCCTGAGCTTATTTTTAATAAGGAGAAAAAATGAAAAACACAAAAACTAAAACAAGTAAACCTGGAGAAAGGTATACTGAACAAGAGCTAATGGTTAGACTAAAAGTTTTCATTGGAACATGTTTAGCATGCACACTTATTGGTATCGTATTTGTAGTTCTTTATTCACTAATATTTGTAGTTCAACCTCTAGATGCAATAAGTCCAATCGACGCAAAGTTCTTTGAGTTGATTATTCCTCTTGCTACATTCTTAACTGGTACATTATCAGGTATTATGTTAGCTGGAACTGGACGTGAAGCTGCAATGGCTGGAGCAGAAATGCAACGAAATGCCATGGCAGTAGATGAACCTCAACCAGACCCAGAACCAGAAGAAACCCAAAAGTAAAAACAAGGGGGTCTAGAACCCCCTTATAAACTATCATGGATCCGTTAACACTCTTTGCACTTGCTAATGGCGCAGTAAAACTTGTAAAGGAAGGTTGTAAACTTTACAAGGATATTAAAAGTGCTGCGGGCGACGTAACAGATGTATTAAAAGATCTTGATGATCAATTTCATAACAGGTTTAAAGATCGTGCACCAACTATTGCTGAGAAAAATCAGTACGTAGAAGAAAAAAATCGCGTCATTGAACTAAATAAGAAGAAGGGTGAGACAGCCAATATCTATACAGAGATTGGTCAACATCTAGGCGTATACTTTGATAACTATTATAAGTGCTTAGCAGTATTTGAAGAAGAAGAACGCCGTAGTAAAACTGAAGTATATCATGGTGAAGACAGCGTGGGTAAACGTGCACTACAACGTGTTCTACTTCAAAAGCAATTAAAATCAATGTGGTCAGAGTTACGTGAGATTATGGTATATCAAAGTCCTCCAGAATTAGGCGCACTTTGGACAGAAGTTGAAGAAATGATGAAAATAGTTGGTAAAGAACAAACCATAGCAATTGCTCAAGAAATGCAACGTGATAGAATACGCGCAAAACAGAATGCACGAAAAAGAAAAAAACTTAAATACAAAATTGCGTGTTGGAGTGTAGCTACTTTATCGATAATTTATCTAATTGCATTAGTCTGGAGCGTCGTTGAAATAAGAAAAGAAGTAAAACCGGAATTAGGAAAATGCCTAATTCCGAAAGGTGCTTGGGGCTATAAGCAATATAATAACTTAAAGTGGGTAGAGTGCGAGATTTAAGTCCATAAACTTGAGAAGTGTTTTGCAAATAGATTGATACCTTCTTGCATTCTATCCCAGTGTTTTTGACGACCTTCCCAATCGCATTCACGAGTACCAGTCGATTTTAGCTCAAACAGCTGTTCATCTTTTTTCGTGATAGGATTCCAGTGTGTTTCACCGCTTGCAATTGATTCGCACTCTCCGCGTTCACCTGTCCAATATGGATCATCCCAATTATCTTTATTATACTCTTCAAATGCCCATATCATATGATCGAGAGCTTTATTCCACTCATCTTCTGCTTGCTTGAAAAGCACATCAGCATGATCGTGAAGAGGTCCATCGCCTTTTTCAGCCCAAAACTCATTACTAGATACAAGATCACTATATTCTTTACCAAGAAATTCACATGGAACTCCATGCTTATCTTCTTTTACTTTATGAAGAAGAGGAGCAATGATCTTAGCAAGAGTATGATCAGCTGACCACGCATCATAGTTATGAATAACTATTTTTTCTTTCCGCTCGCCTCTCATCTTCTCTAGCCAAAGAAAAGGTGCAGTAGGAATTAAGATTGCAATCTTATCACGCAAGTATTCTGAGACTCCTACATATTTCAGGAGTTCTACAAGTTGATATGGTCCAACCCAGTTTTTATATGGTCCTAGATTAACTCGCATCTTCTGTCTCTTTATTTTTCTTAGTTGAAGAATGTTTACTGCCGTCAATTTGAGCTTTAATCATTGATTCTTTAAATACATTACGACGATCTTTATCCAAGATAGTAGTCATTGCACGTTTTGTTTGTTTTGAGATCTTAAAAGTTGAATCACGACGCTGCATATTATACCTCTACATATTTAAGTTTAAAATTATCAGCACGATCTTCATAACCATCATAGCCACGAGGATTGCACACAACACGAGTAGTACCAATCATATAGTCAAATTCTTCATGTGTATGACCATGAGTCCACAGTTTGATCTGACGATTATTCAAGATGAACTCATTCAGATCTGAACTATAAGCACCATTTGTTACCTTCTCATCCTTATATTTAGGATGAGTACTGAACTTAGATGGAGAGTGATGTCCAACTACAACAAATGGAGTAACAGAATTATGCTCTAAACATGTGCTTAGTTTCACAAGAAATTTCTTATGATCTTCTACAGAATCTTCTGGTGTGAACTTAGCTGGACGCTCTCTAAATACGATTTTACCTCCATCATCATACACTTTAAATGACACCATATTATGCGAATTATTGACAAGCTGAAAGTCACTCATAAAACTAGCAATTGACTTCATAGTATATCTATCTTCGTCGTTCATATCAGTCCATAGAGAACCGCCAAAGAACATATGCCCATCAATCAACATTGACTCTTTATCAAGCAAAAAGAAGTTCTCTAGATCTTTAGTTGCATTGCTGATATAATCAAATGAATACTTGAAGTCTCCATGATAGTGCTCATGATTACCCATCACCATAAGAACCTTTTGGAATTCTGCGCAGCAGTTCTTTAGGAAGTCGTAGTATCTACGTCCTCTAGCTTCTTGTGTAGTGTAATCTGCTAGATTAGGATTGAAGTACTCGAGTTCATAAGCAATGAGAATATCCCCACCTAGGATGAGGACATCTGCATTCTCTTCGTTTTTAAGTGTCAGATCACCGAACTCGAGGTGAAGATCTGAGCACACAGCTACTTTCATTGTTATTCCTTTAATTAAACACTCTTTTCTTTTTTAAACGATTAGGATCTTTCATACACCAAATACAACGCTTTGATGGCGTATCATAAAAATATAGCTTACAATCAGGATACGTGTCTCCACAATTGACACATGTATAGAGCTTCATCTCTGGACCAAGATCATCGTCCTGCTTTTTTGTCTTTGTCATAGATGTTCTCAGTTACAAATACTTCAAACTTCTTATCATCTGCCCATGTCTTTACGTAATCATTGTCTTCATCACAGAGCTTGATGATATGCTCTTGTGTGATCTCATGAGTACTTATAACTGTTTCACCCAACCATTTTTGTGAGAATTCTTTTGCTTCTTTACATACGACAGTATCTTCTGCATGTTCTGCGCATTTAGCTTTCACTACATAACGCATACGATAGGTAGAAGTGCATTCAACAAGATAGTATTTTTCCTCTTCTTGTTTCTCAACTTTACGCATAGTATAAGAGCCATTTTTATTATCAATGAACTCGATGTCGTCACCAACATTCCAACCGGCTTCCATGAGGATCTCATCAGTAAGCGGAAGAATGGTATCATCACCATCTTGAATCAAATCAATAGTATATCTTTTCATCCTATCCTCATCTGCAATAACTGTTTAGCTTCACGTACGGACTTAGTCTTCATTCCATTGATGACGATGTTCTTGTCAGAATAAACCAATACATTACCACCATTAAAACGAAGCAGATAGCAATCTTTGCCATTACTATCTGTAGCTTTCTCGCTAATACGATCAAAAGAGTCTACAAAGCCACCAAATTTCAGAGTGTCTTCGAGCTCTTCAGCCGCTAGCTTACGTATATATCCAATTGGCATCATAATGTATTATACTCCATATAAAGAATTAAGTACACATTTTATTCGTAATCGTAGTCTTCCTCTTCGTACGAAGGATTCGTTTCGATCAGAACTCTACCGAACTGGATGATGCCCTCCCAATCAGGAGTTCCACGACCACCACCAGTTACAAAATCTGTTTGAAAATCTACAATCGCACCTAAACTTTCAATGTCATAAAATGAACGTGCGCGGATATCGCGGATATCTTCAACGCGAATGCATCCAATACTACCAGAATCCACAGAGTGTTTAGTTCTGATGTTCGATCGATACTCGCCATCACCGTATACGGTACCGTACGTAGCAAATCGACGACCATCTGCAAATTGAAATTCACCATCTAAGCATTCATTGCCCTTGATGGTTAGAGAGCAAAATTCATCCCACTCTTCATCTGTCATAACGTAGCAGAGGTCACCAATGTAGTACTTTCCAGCTTGCATCATACTTTTTCTCCGTAATATTGTGCATCATTATCGTATGATGCAGCCGCATAGTTCATCATCTCAAACTCCGCAGAGAACTCAGCGACCATCTCGTCATGCTGAACTTCCGCTAGAGATTCGTAGTGATCATCAGCGATGAGCTGAAGAAGGCCGTTGAGTTCGTCTATCATATTACACTCCAACGTTAGTAACTTTGGAAGGTTTGCGAGAAGCTTGACGTGCTTTCTTACCAACCGGTTTTGACATCAACTTTTGCAGACGCTCTTGAACTCGAGCGATCGCTTGTTCTTTACGAGCTTCACGTTCGACTTTCTTTTGAGCACGAATTGCTTCGCGTTCTGCTTTCTTAGCTTCACGAGCTTTGATCTTTTCGGTACGAGCAGCTTCTTTATTTGCACGAGCACTCGATTTTTCGATCTTCGCATCGTTGCGAGCTTGTTTGAGTTGAGCTTGGAAGTACTGTACATTACCACGTGCAAAATTCAGAGCTTCTTTAGCTTGAGCAAGTTCTTGCTTCAGGGATTCGATCTTAGTCATATAATTCTCCAAAAAATTAACATAATATAAAAGTTATCAACCGAATATTTTTGCTTTGTTATTCAATCGATAGAGTAATTATACCCTAAGCGCAAAAGAATGTACACTACTTTTTTCAACTGTGTACGGAATGATACACTTTTGTGGTTTTGATGGTTTATTACATTCTGGAAACAATTCCGTGTCCTACCAGGGCCTCCTGGGGACCTCCGGGCCGGCCGGATGATAGGATATTCATCCCCCAGATGGCAAAACACCCCAGGACTTCTCCCAGGGTGTTACTTTTTGATAATATTTCCTACCGGAAACTAGTTGCTTTCTTTGTATTCGTAGATTGGTTCATCTGGAACCGTATACGGAAAGGTCACTGGAGTCCTAGATTCAGATGAGGTGTAATACGACTTATGCTTCTCACCAGTTTCTTTATCGGTATACCATTCCCAGAACACCTTACCATCAATATTGTATACTTTACCATCACCGTCTTTAAAAACACTGAAGCATCGTTTGTTCTGCCACAATGGACTACTACTAACATCAGAAACATTTCCCCATTCATCATCTTCACCAGTAAGTGGAGTAATGGGTTTATAAGCTAATAGACGTTTAAGAATGGAGAGTGCATAACTAGCAGAGAATCCAGAATGTCCTTCATCAGCAAACTCTTTAACCATATGAAGTAGATGTTTGTTCATCGTATCCTGCATCTCATCATCACCTAATCGTTTCAATTCATTTTCTGCAAAACTAACTAAGCTCAATTGTATTCTCCCTTATGATTTTTCAATGCGGGCTTACGACGTAGCATACGACCAATTTTGTATAACCATGTCCAATGCCACATATGATGAAAGCCAATAAACACTCTCAGATATGGAACAACGAAACCAATCGATATACTATCTGGTGCTAGATTGACTTCAGCACTAAATGAGAAACTTTCTAATGTCCAAATACGAAATATCAACCAATGTAATGACCAGCCATTTGCATTCCACTCGTCACCTGGACGATACTCATATCGAGGAAAGAGCGGGCAAGCATCGTTGCACCATAATTGATGAAGTGGATAGTGCTCCCACCAATATTTTTCTCTAACAGGACCTTCACTCATATAGCACCTCAGTCAATTGCTTTTAAAAATCCAACGACTTCCAAATAATTTGTGCGAACCACAAGCATATCACCTGCTGCAGTAACAACTACACACTTATCTGATTCTTGATGCTCTAACACGTACAAGATCTGATCGCAATTGATTGATACACTCTTACCACTATTATCTACTGTTGCTGTTAAAATTTTCATAATATTTTTCCTAACACTTTATCAAAGAGTTCATCAAGCTCGGATTGGTAATCATTTCCAATCCTACGTTTTTCATAGATAGTTCGAATAAATGCTTTAAATTCAGTATCTTCGAACTCATCTTCCACTATAGAATATCCTCGACCCTCTAGCTCATTAATCAGATCATCTGTGTCGAAGTCATCTAAGTCTACGTCTACATCTACTGTAATATATGTCATGCTTCCACCTCAGGAACATCTTTCCACTCTGACCATTCCAGATATGGATTAAATCGACCTACATTAACATTAGTATGACCTTCTATTTTTACAGTTGGATCATACTTAACACGATATTGAAGAGTTCTCTTTCCACTAATACCGACAAAATCTTTCTGCACTACCCATCTCAACTCAAACATCACCAATTCTCCCTTGTTTGACGATCTCACGAGTTTTCATTCCACGATTGACATACATTAATGCAGCTTCTTCTGTATCGAAATGCATAATGGTTTTATAGGGATGACCCATCGCTTCATGATGTTCTTTCACGGCTGGTTCCCAGAAAGTTCCTCTTTCAACTCCCATCATCTCAAATTGCACCTCATAATGTACTTCATTTTTGATGTTGGTTTCTTTGATGATTCTATAAGAACCGGTGTGTCGAGTGACATCGAAGGCTAAATCAAATTTATTCATAGGCGTATCAATATAAAGTGGAGTACGGGACAGGAATCAAACCTGCATGGGACAGTTTTGCAGACTGCCGCCTGATCACTCGGCCACCCGTACGTAGGTGGAAGCGGGTGCTGGATTCGAACCAACGATCTTCAGTTTATGAGACTGATGGGATGACCACTTCCCCAACCCGCAATAAAACATGGTGCCCAGGGCGAGACTCGAACTCGCAAAATTCGGCTTCTAAGACCGACACGTATACCAATTCCATCACCTGGGCAAAACTTTGGTGGAAGTAGAGAGATTTGAACTCCCGACCAACTCCGTATGAAGGAGCTGCACTACCACTGTGCTATACTTCCGTGGTACCCTGTCGTGGGAACGATCCACGGACCCTCACCTTATCAAGATGATGCTCTACCACTGAGCTAACAGGGCATTATTCAACTTGTTTTTTATCTACACACGTATCACCAACAAAAACATAAACATCAGAATCGATTCTTAATTGCTCGAATACCTGATTGTTTACACAGATATAAGGATCCTTATGATTTTCCATGTAATAAAAAACACCATAACCAATACCTCCCAATACCATAAGGATAGGGATATACTTGAGATACTTAACGATCTCAGGCAATGCAGAAAGAATCTGCGGTAGATTTTTTAATAGCTCTTTCATACTACTATATATTGGTGCAGACTGATGGAATCGAACCACCTTCATCGGCTCTTCAGGCCGCTGCTATGACCACATCAGCTAAGTCTGCAAGATGTTGACAATTTATTTTACTCTACGCCGTCAACAAAGGCGAGTCCTCACACGCGATTAAATACACCACTCCTTCAGTTTATCCATAGTTAGAGTCTTTCTAACTTCATATGAAGGATGATACTTCTTTACCATCTCCAACACTCTAGGAAGAACTTTGCAGATGAATTCATAATGCTTATCATCTCTACGACTAGCTTCTACCTTGAGATAAGGAGTACCAGTGATATATGCTCTTGCTAAGAACGTTGCTCTGTTCTCTCTACCTACTACAAATTTACGATGATCAGAAAGTGAACAGAGTTTACGTTGCACTTCATACAAACTCTTCGATTCATTTCTTTCTAACCAATCAATCTGCTTCTTTAACTTTGCTTCTTCAAAACGGATTACTTTTGCTTCTAACGTCAGGTGCTTCGATTTGATTTTTAATTCGATACTCATATTGTTCTCCTTGTTTAAAAATTAGACATACAATTTAAACAAGAAGTTTTATGGAGGTCGAATGATCTAGCCAATATACCTCATTACTAGTCTCCTTTTCAAAGTTTATGGTGACTCTAGTAGGAATTGAACCTACATTAAACATTTTAGAGATGCTCGCATTAACCATTATGCTATAGAGTCATAATTATATATCTGAAGGGGTGTCCAACGAGTATCGACCTCGTACCTACTCTTTCACAGAGAGTAATGCTTCCACTACACCATGGACACCATTGGCAGGGATGCTAGGATTCGAACCTAGTCTAGTTGAGTCAAAGTCAACGGTGCTCGCCGATACACTACATCCCAATAAATCTGGTGGAGATGACAGGACTCGAACCCGCTACCTACTGCTTGCAAAGCAGCCGCTCTCCCAGCTGAGCTACATCCCCATATTGAAACACACTGCGGGAATCGAACCCATCGGCCGGAATATAGGCCTACAGCCACCCCTCGTACCCTTGGGATTCAATGTGTTTCAATATGGCCGGTCCTGAAGGAATCGAACCTCCACTTAGTGGTCCGTAGCCACTCGTAATATCCATTTTACTAAAGACCGATAATGAATTATAGCCGGTGTAGACACATCAAGGCATCACCCTATCCCGCTACTCCGTTTACTAAGAAGGCTTTTCGCTACTCAATGATTGATGATCATCTTTCACTACTTTGTTTTTAAAGGCCTCTAGTTGTCCATCCCACTAGACTCTGCTCCTACTATAAATGTGGTGGGTGTCCACGGAGTCGAACCGCGAATGTTTACCACGAGGGACCTGATTTACAGTCAGGTGATGCACACGCCTTAGCATCAAGACACCCATATAGAAGCACACCAGCCTGGCCAGCTTTCGTATCGAATACATTAACGATGTGCTTTTATATGGTAGGTGCGGTGAGATTCGAACTCACGACCAATAGATTAAAAGTCTACTGCTCTAACCATCTGAGCTACGCACCTTCTGATTTTCTGCTTTTCGAAGAGCTTTATTACTCTTTCTATGTGTACCCGCTTTTCTAAATAACGCCATCTTCACGAACGGATTACGTGGAGAGGCGATGCGTTTTCGTTTCATACTCATCTCCTATAAAAAATCTGGCGGTCTCAAGGGGTAACGATCCCCTTCTTCATGCGTGACAGGCATGTGTGCGTCCATGAACACTTTGAGACCAGAATTTGGCTGCCAAGGTAGGGATCGAACCTACGACCAATTGATTAACAGTCAACTGCTACTACCACTGAGCTACTTGGCAATATTAGTTTTGCAGTCTGCACTATTTGCTATGTTTCAACGGATTAGCCTGCAGGACTTCGTTTACCGTCTATATTCATAGTTACTCAGGCATGATCAAGCCCATGGCTTACAAACTGCAAAATTAATATGCTTAGGCTACGTGTTTTCCAATCATCGCCCCTAAGCTGAGTTGTTACCCTGTCCGAACACTAATCGACGCCTTGTCACGTAGTGTCCACGCTGCTATGTTGTCTGAGAAACCGGAGACGCCACTTGCGTAGTGTCTATATCTCGCTAACGGTGCCATAGCCACCGGGACAGTTATCGTCGCCACACGCTACTTTCAGGAAAGTAGTAACCGGAAACCATATTGAAACACACTACAAAACGCTGTCACGCTCAGAGTTCGTCCATTAGCGAAGCAATGTGCTTCAATATGGCAACAATGTTGACTACCCTTCTAGCCCACGGTCAAGTTCTGCTAGTCGCTCTAGGGTCACCAGTAGGTCCTGTTGCAACAGGTTACCGATCATTGTTTACCATATTAAAACACACTAATGAATCAGTCTGACGCAGCCGTACGCTTGGCAAATCGTTTCCAATTTGTTTCTCGCTTTTCTAGGTACTCTGTATGTTCAGAATTCCGCAGTCCTCAATATAATTGCTTATAAGGGCAACTAATGTGTTTTAATATGGTACACCGTAGGAGAATCGAACTCCTCTTACTGCCGTGAAAGGGCAATGTCCTAACCGATAGACGAACGGTGCATTAAACTTTTTAAATTGTAAAAGAGCACTACTTAATCAATCAATAGAGTCATTATACACTGAACTCTATAATTTGTACACTGTTTTTTTCAGACTGTGTCAAAAAAGATACAGTAACAAACAAACAACTATGATTCTTATTTATACATAGAAGGGAAGTTGACAACATTTCCATTCATAAGATTACCAACAAATTCAGTGGTTTCATCTTTAATTTTTTTATCATGCTCATTCATCGCTGCTTGAGTCATTAGTTGGAATACGGTCCAAGTCCACACATTGTTATTCATAGCTTTTCTTATCTCCAAATTTTTCGTTTTCTTCGTAACCTGCCATATACTCTGCAACTTCTTCTTCAGTCAAATTCGTTGCTCGTTCACCGTACCCAGTTCCACGAGGATCGGGATACCAGTGCGGATCAGGTGAACGATTGTAATAGCTATCTGCACTACCACGATCGAACAAACCGCCATGACGACTGCGATCAAATTGGTCTTTCATGCTTCCTCCAAATCTTGATAGTTCATACAAGCTTCGTTAAATGCATCTAATGCTTCGTAGTACTCCGTCTCGTAGAACTTCAGACTTTTCTTGTAGATACCCGCACCAATTTCAAGTTCGTACGTGTATTCATTAAGTCTCCAAAGTACCACACGTTCACCACGACCATTCCTACCATCATTAATATGTTGCAGCATTTTCAGTTTCCTCAATCATCTTAGCACACATGTTCATAGTGATTTGTGCTACTGTAAGAGCTATTGCTTTTTCTTGACCAGTAAACCGCTCACAAAACTCCATCAACTCTTCAGGGTTTTTAGGGGTAAAAAACAATCCAGAAGTTGGTATCATTATGCATTCTCCTTAAATATTGCTGTGTAAACGTACTCACGAACCGCTGTGTCACCTGCTTCATGAAGACCTCGAACAGTCGAGATATCATCTAAGATGTCACGAATTTCTGCGGGTGACCAGTTGAGTTGTTTTGCTGCAATTACTACACCATCGATTACGCGATTACCGTAATCACTAAACATTCCGTAATTCATTATGCAATCTCCTTACCATCAGAACTTACTAACACTGTCTCTTCGCTTTCACGCTGATCCATCATTTCAAACAAGATGAACTTAGCTATGTTCAACTGTTTGCGGATCAACTCATCAGGATTTGTGTTTGCTGAACTCTTCATGGCCAGCAATTCCTGACAATCACTTAAAATTCCTGCAATTACCATTTCTTGACCACTGAGCTTTGCAGTGATAGAATTCATGTACTGCTCACGGATATCGTTTGTAGACATTCCAAACATTTGCAAATCACCACTAGTTGCTTTACTCATTTATTACTCCTTGTTGTTTAATCGATAGAGTAATTATACACTAATGGCCAGAAATGTACACTCTTTTTTTCAAACTGTGTACGGAATGATACAGTATCAAGTTGATAACAAAAAGGATTCATCAAAAGCATTATATACCAATGCTTCTGGAATGTACAATGTTTCTTTTGGGAAACAGTTACTTTAAGACAACTTTTGATCCTTCCCACGAGAACTTAAAGTTATAAACTTTGCAACCGACAAATTTGTTTATCTCATTGATAACATTCTGTCGTTTCTCTGGGGAAACATAAAAGAGGAAGAATCCACCTCCACCAGCTCCTAGGAGTTTTCCTCCAATCGAACCAGCTTTAATGGCTTTATCATAGACGTCGTCGAAGAACGACTGGGATATTCCTTTAGCGATCTCTTTCTTTTCCATCCACGCTTCATGAAAGAGATTACCAAAATCGTCGATCTTACCTTCACCTAAGTAGGTAGCAGCAACAAAGGCGCGATCAACTGCTTTTTTAATTAATTTAAATTTATCACCACCTGATTTGATGGCATCGTTGTGCTTCTTAAGTATCTCATTAGCAGATCGAGAAACTCCACTGTATACTAGCAGAAGATTATTTTCTAGAGTTTGTAGATCTTTTGAATTTGTTGTGGGTTTTAAGACGTTGACAGTTTCATTCGAATTGAATTGAAATAGGTTTAGACCACCAAATGCAGCAGCATATTGATCTTGTTTACCTATAGGATATCCACATCTATCTATCTCAACTTCACATGCAGTTTCTGCTAACGCATTAGGACTAGAAATATTAAGACCGTTATAAGCAGCATCGCAACCATTGACTAACCCCACTGTAAATGCAGAAGAAGACCCTAAGCCAGATCCTTTTGATGGGATATCGCTTAGGGACGCAATTGTGATCTCACGATCAACTTTAAAATATTGTAACGTCTGTTTAGTAATCTCATGGTTCATCATATCTAGATTATCGAGATCTTGTATCTCATCATACATGATTCGAATACCACGATTAGGAGTCTTATGGATACAGACGTTGATGTACTTATCAATTGTAACAGATAGAGCTGCTCCAGGAGATTTACTATAAAACGATTTCATATCACTTCCTCCTGAGAAGAAGGATATGCGTAATGGTGTTTTTGTTACTATCATGTTCTATACGTAAACATCTGTTCAGCTTTAGTGATCTTACGACTCTCAACAGTTGGATATTTTTCTTTTAGTTGTGTTAATAGGTTAGTCCACTTGGCTGCAATCTTACCCCAACTATAACGATGATCAGTGTAGGATTTTACAAACTTACTATAAGCTTGAATATCATCCTCTAGTACATTGCCAATAGCAAAGTCAAGCGCATTATAGAACTGCTGAGCATGGATGTTCTTATCTTGATCTCCTTGATACATAAGATTCAATCCACCTGACGTCTCATATAGAGCACCATAGTTAGGATGAACACATATCAATCCAGCTGACATAGCTTCTAACATAGCACGACATGATGTTTCAAGCCATGTGGATGGATATGCATGAATGTGACACTTCTTTAGATGCTCATGTAGTTCAGTATTAGGCACAAAGCCGTGATAGTTGATCTTTGGATGTTTACGACATGCCTCATAAAGAGGTTCAAACTGTTTATCAGCTTCTGGCCATCCATAGATCTGAAAGCTAGAGAATACGTCTAACTCGATGTTATCATACTTCTCACACAGCTTATCAAATACGGGAATTAGAATGTCCAATCCACGTTGAGGTGTAGAAGAATAGACAAGACGAATCTTATCCTTAGGTTTCTCTACCCATTCTATTGGTTGAATACCAGAATCAATAACAGTATTTTCAGTATTGTATGGCATATTGCATAACAACTGAAAACGACTATATTGCCAATCTGAGATATAAACAAAGTGATGAAACTTATTACGATATGCCTCATCCTTTAGTTTATTACACTCAGGATCTTCTGGCATATCATGCAACCAGTAAACCCTGATCTTTGTTTCATCTAGATCTCTTACACGAGAACATATAATTTGAAAATCATCTAGCAGTTCGGATGGAATGAGTTGCGCTAACTTACGTTTAGCGATCTCTGTTCCACCATTTGCATTTTTACTAATTTCATTTTCTTCAAATCCGGCCATTTTATATCCTTAAATCTTAAATCCACTTTTCATAGAGTCATCATAGAACATCTGCACAGTCTCACGTGAGAACTCACGAAGATCTTTACCGATAGTAGGTAACTTGTAGATCATATCGGGTGTCATAGTAATAATATCTACACCAAGTTCCTTTGCTTGAATATAATTATAGATCTCTCTAGGTGATGCCCAAAGAAATTCAAGGTTTGGATATCGTGCACCACGAAGATTAATACCATCTTGGAAGATAGGAATAGGATCAACGCCTGCATCTGCAATACGACCAGCAAAGATCGAGATGATCGATGGGATATGCATGTTTATATTCTGAATAGCACTACGTACTTGATCGATCGTAAACACTGCAGTGATGTTCATAGGAACTTCTTGCAAGCTTAAACTACGAATTAGATCATAGCTATCATATCCCTTTGTATTCATAATAGGGATCTTAACATATACTTTTGCACCTGCTTCTTTTGCCCATGATTTAATAAGCAAAGCTTGACGTTCCATCTCATCAAATTCATCAGCAAATACTTCTAAACTAATACTCTTCTCAGGACAGTTTAGTGCAATATGCTTAAGAGCGTCTTTAGCGAACTGCTCGTAATCCGTCACTCCGCTCTTCGCCATTAATGTTGGGTTCGTCGTGAATCCTTTTATCATAGGATCTTGTGCCATTCGGATTATGTCGCTCCACTTGGCGCTGTCTGAGAATACTTTGATGTCTTTCATGATCTAACTCCGCAATAAGTTTTACAGCTCTAGTAATAGTTCTAACTATATAATCTGGTTTAATATTAATATGTTCTTCTGGCCAATCAGTCTGTGTTTCACCATTCATGATTAAGATAGTTGTCAACCCAACTCGTTTACCACAAACAATATCTCTCCAACGATCGCCAACAAAAAAACTTTGCTTTACGTCTATTTTATAATCTGTGATTAACTCATCTACCATTCCTGTATTAGGTTTATACCGATAAGAACCCCGCTCTGAACATACTTTAATGTTATCAATCGGCAATCGCTTTATCATTAAAGAATTCATTCGATGAAGATCTTCAAGTTTTAATTTACCATCAAGCACGTCTGGCTGATTAGTAACTACAAAGTTTTTAAATCCATGATTTTTAGTTTCATTCAAAGCAGCTCTTGCAGTAGGATATAGTTCAAAGTCTTCATACTTCCATGCTGCATGCTTATCAACTAATTTAGAGATAACTCCATCTCTATCAAAGATAACAGCTTTTACCATGTTGTTGCTTTCTCTTGAAGATCGGGATGAGATACCATACAATGCCAAACAACAGCTTGAAATGCTTCTGATATTGGTGTAACTAGCTTTTCATCAGTGTAAGGTATAACAATAGCTACATCAGATTTCTGCGCAGCATAACCATCAGGCTTACCTACGATAGATACAATAGGACATCCAATATCTAATGCGTGATCAATAGCATGAACTAGATTCATAGAGATATTACGCTCTTTAGATCCACCACCTACAGATAGAACAACAATACAATCTCCAGCAGATAGACAACTAATTTTTAACCACTCTTTAAATACTGTTTCCCAACCTTCATCATTAGTACGTGCAGTAAGTTCTGACACATTATCAGTAGGAGCATATGCTTGAATGCTACATAGTTTACGAAGATCGTTAACCATATGAGATGCATTACCAGCAGAACCACCAACTCCTAGAACAAATACACGGCCTCCTATCTCACGTGTGTTTGCAAGAATTTCTACTGCTGTATCAATCTTGATATTATCAAGGGAAAGAGCCGTCTTAGAAGAAGAGGCCATAAAATGTTTAACATGATCTGTCATTTGAAACTCCAATTCACTTTAACTATATTATTATATATCAGTACTTTTATTAAGTACACTCTTTATTACATGTGCTTTTCTTATCTTACACGAAACCCATTCGTTATAGTAACTATCAGACAATAACGCATGACGAGAAAATATCTCAAATGTTTCCCAATAAGAACACTCTGATCTTGATTTACAAAGATGCAAGACTTCTCTTATATACTGATCTTCACCGTTTTGCTTAACTTCTTCTTGAAGTGTCGTGCTTGAAGACCAATAATCCATCCAACCAGAATCTACTCTAAGTCTTTTCTTCTTACCTTTAACCATCTTGGTTTTGGCTTTTGTGAAGAACTTCTTTCCTACATACCTTCTTCCAGTTAATGTGTGAGTTATAAGATAAACAAACCCGAAGTATCCTTCGACATCTTCGGGTTTTACTTCTTCATTCGTATGTTGATAAAGCCACATTACCACTCTTCTTCATCGTCATTATCTTCATCTTCCTCATCTTCTTCATCAAACTCTTCATAAAGAGAATGACCACAGAACGGGCAAAATGATACTTCTTCTTCATCAATACCAAACTGTGCAACTGAGAACTCAGAAGTGCATGACTCGCATATGATGATATCATCATTATCGGAAAAGTTCATAGCATTCCTTATTCACACCAAGATTTCTTGGCTTCACCAAAATACGGACGAGCATGACCATTTGCAATCAACTCTTTACTTAGTGACTTACCATCGATGATAACATCACCTAAGACTCTTCCCCCAAACTTATCCCACTCTTTTAATTCAATTTGAATGGTCTTAGCATTTGCTACTGACTTTTTTGTAAACTCAGATGCAGCTGCTGCAAGTTTTGCTTCTTTATCGCATTTAGCTCTACCACCTTTTTCTGGTGTATCTACACCTAGAACTCTAATAGATAATTTCTTAGGAAGTGGATCAGGAAGAAAATTTGCTTCAAACTCAACCGTGTCACCATCTACAACCCGAGTAACTTTATAGTCATATAGATTTCCAGCAAATGCGCTTGTACTCATTAGCATGAGCATAAAAAATAATTTTTTCATAATAATCCTTATAGAACTTGTTTAGCTTTTTCGTAGTGTGCTTTACGATCTTCTAAACCAATTGTGCCACCATTAATCTTCTTAGTCATAGCTACTACATCGTCTTTATCTGCAATAGCATTTAACCCATTTGTTTTCCAGAACCAGCATGCAGATTCAATAGCACCATCTAGTGTTTCTAGGTGAGTGATCGTCTCATCAATTGTTTTACCAATAGCTGTAGAAAATCTAGTGTAATTATCTTTACCAGTAAGTTGAATAGCGCCTCTACCTCTGTGCTTCCATCCATCACCAGAAGCTTCATCACCATTACTCATACGATTAGCATAAACTTTATTTGCGATCTTTTCTGGTTGACGCTCATATTTTAATGCTGTTGCTTCATCTGGAAAATACTTCTTAAATGTTCCAACTAATCCCTTTGCACCATAATTAAGATTCTCTTTCAATACGGTGAAGTCAACCGACTCATGTCCACATTGAGCTAAGAATCCAGCTACACGATTCTTAGTATTGATTTCATACTTATCTAAGTACTTATTTAATGCTTCAGCAAGAGCGGCATTATTCTTATTTCTTGTTGTAATTTTATCTAGTTGCTCTTTCGTTACCTTCATGACTTCTCCTATTTTTTATTATCATTAATTTTAAACTGCGCTGTCTCCCATTATATATGCTTTCCTTCACACATTAATTTATATACCTTACCTCTTGGTGAATCTTCAGGAACATCAGCTATAAACTGACCAAACTCATACTTGTTTACCCAAATAACTTTATGGTTTATATCAGTAAAAAAATCTTTTAATAAAAATATACGATCGTTTCCACAATCAGCTAGACCATAATTAAATATTCTATGGATAAAATCATTTGTAGTGGTGCTTTTTACAAGCTTATCATATACTATCATCGTATGCATAACAGTCATACCGTTGATCTTATCTGTTTCTCCTCTAGATAGATATAGTTCCCAATCATTATGGCGTCCTACAAATTCCCATTCAGTTTTATCATACTTGACATATATGTCATCAGATTCAGTTTTATCAAATTTAAGTCTAAACGGCTCAGCACCAGCCGTGAGTGTTATAAACATCAATAGTGATGCGATCAACCGTTTCATAGTAGCTCCTTATTTTATAATCTATTAAGCCCAAACGTCTTCCCATGTTCCACTCAATGCACCTTTAGCATAATCAGTGGCTCTATTCTCAAAGAAGTTAGTATGCGTTGGTGCATTAATCATCTCCTCAACCCAAGGTAAAGGGTTCTTCTTGACTTTGAATATACCTTTGAGACCCAAACTAATAAGGCGACGATCAGCAATATAACGTATGTATTTTTTAACGTCATCAGCAGAAAGATCTGGCATATTACCCATGCCAAAAGCAAGATCGATAAACTTATCTTCAAGTTCAACCATTCTTTCAGCGATGCTATAGATCTTTCCTTTAAGCTCATCATTCCAGATTTCTCTATTCTCTTCGATATAAGTTCTAAACAACTTAATCATGGATTCAGCATGCATAGTCTCATCAACAATAGACCATGTAACTATCTGACCCATTCCCTTCATCATCCCGTGGCGTGGGAAATTAAGTAACATGATAAAGGAACTAAATAGTTGCATTCCTTCGGTGAAAGCAGAGAATACTGCAATGTGAGTAGCAGTAGAAGCCCTATCGCCATTCTGTGAACTAATATCAAGAACATAATCATGTTTATCCTTCATCTCCTGATAAGCTAGGAATTCATTATATGTTGTATCTGGAAGTCCTAATGTTTCAATTAGATGACTGTACGCAGCTACATGTAGAGCCTCCCGAGCAGCAAACCCTAGAAGCATCATCCTCACTTCTGGTTGTGGAAAGTACGGGAGATAATTCTTTACATAACCGCCCGCCACATCCACATCCCCTTGAGTGAAGAAACGAAATATGTGAGTTAGAAACTGCTTCTGCTCTGGAGTTAATTTCTTCTTCCAATCTTTTACATCCTCCAACATAGGGACTTCTGTATGCAGCCAGTGCGACTGCTCATGCTTCAACCATGCATCATATGCCCATGGATAGTTGAAGGGCTTGAACGATGAACGTTCATCTGTTAGTACACTTTTCTTAGACATATATATTTTATGTTTTATTTGTGATTTTAACTGCAAAAGTGGTGTTTGCAAATTGAGCAAGCTCTTCATATGACAGTCCTGTTGCATCTAGGAATTCCATAAACGCCTTATGTTCATGCTCTTCCCATTCTGGATATCCTTTTAGTTCATCGAAGATAATAACGGTTCCTGGTACTATCCTATCTTTTAACCTATCAAGGACAAATTTAGTTGAAGAATAGATATCACAATCAATATGAAGAATAGATACTTTTTCTAGATGACTAATTAGAAAATTATCTAAAGTATCTTGGAACAATCCGATAACTAACTCTACATTTGGACCACATGATGGAACATCACACGCAAATCCACCAACTGGTTGATCGTACCACGCTTCAGGTAAACCTTTAAACGAATCAAATCCATACCATTTACTATTTGTTAAGGTAGCTAATGTATCAATTGATGACCCAGTTGCTACTCCAAATTCTAAACACATACCTTCTATTTTTGCTGCATCTACAGCATTACTCCAAACAGATCCTCTACTTCCTCTACTCATATTATCACTCGCATGCTAAACAGACTTCTTCTGTAGCTAGTTGTTTTAAATTAATTTCTTGCATAACTTCACGTTCAATTCTACGTGATACTTTATCAGCTTTTGCAAGTTTCTCTGAACGGCAATAATATAGAGTCTTCAATCCTTGTTTCCATGCTTGGAAATGAACAGCATGAAGATATTTGACATTAGTATCAGGACGGAAAAATATATTAACTGATTGAGCTTGATCAATATAATTTTGACGATCTGCTGCATGCTGAATAATCCAGCGTTGATCGATCTCCATCGCAGTCTTAAATACATCTTTTATATATTCATCCATCCAATCTAGATGTTGACATGATCCATCATTTGCAATAATAGAAGACCACACCTCATCATACAACATACCAAGTTTATTTCCAACAGGAGGACTATCGCAATACTTTTTAATGATAGCATCTAAGAACTTATTCTTATTTAATGACGATCCTGAGAGTGTGTCTTGTCTATATGCATTTGCTCTATATGGCTCAATACTAGGAGAAGTGTTGCCCATGATAATAGAAGAGCTAGCATTGGGTGCAATAGCCATGAGATGGCTGAAGCGAAGACCAGTACCTGCAGCATCCGGCGCTTCACCACGTTC
>Ga0214921_10000598_pt1 | contig 65954 bp, 62 predicted proteins | sample LL1505_MetaG_FD_177992 | JGI IMG/M metagenome (GOLD analysis project Ga0214921, IMG submission 177992) | Freshwater microbial communities from Lake Lanier, Atlanta, Georgia, United States - LL-1505 | ecosystem: Environmental > Aquatic > Freshwater > Lake | place: USA: Georgia | collected...
ACTGGCTCCGCCAGAAATAGTCGCTCCTGTAAGTGTGGATATTCCTGTAACTGCCAGAGTTCCTACAATTGTCGAATTTGAACCAACATTTAATGCTCCACTAACACTGGCTCCGCCAGAAATAGTCGCTCCTGTAAGTGTGGATATTCCTGTAACTCGTAGTGTTCCTACTATAGTTGTATTTGAACCTACATTCAATGCTCCGCTAATGCTGGCGCCACCAGATATTGTTGCTCCTGTAAGTGTGGATATTCCAGTAACATTCAAAGCACTCCCTACATTTAGATTTCTTGTAACACCCGCACCTCCTGCAATACGTAAGGCCCCAGTAGATACGTTATTAGATTCTGTATTAGAATATATTATAACATTTCCTCCTATGTGTGAATTTTTATTAATTCCAATACCACCTGCTACTATCAATGCGCCTGAATCAGTTGACGTAGATTCAAATGTAGAATAAATCAATACATTTCCACCTGTGTGCATACTACCGCCTAATCCAAACCCACCTGTTACAACTAATGCTCCATTACTTGGGTTGGAAACAGGGTCCGTGCTTATAGCAAATAATTTATTTGAAGTAATGTTATTTAAAACAGATAAACTACTCGCGAGTAAGCTATCTAATTGTGTATTTCCACCAATATACATATTTCCTGTTACACCAACGCCTCCTAATATTTGTAATGCACCGGATGTAATTGATGTTGAATTTGCTGTCGAGTTAATTATTACATTTCCACCAATATTTACGTTTTTACCAATTCCAACACCTCCCGATATTTGGAGAGCACCGGTAGCTGTGGTAGTCGATTCTGCAGTCGAGTATATTACCGCATTTCCACCGATATGTGTATGTTTAGCTATTCCAACACCTCCCAATATTTGGAGAGCACCGGTAGCTGTGGTAGTCGATTCTGCAGTCGAGTATATAACTGTATTTCCACCTATATTCGCATTTTTAGCAATACCAATACCTCCCAATATTTGGAGAGCACCGGTAGCTGTAGTAGCCGATTCTATTGTAGAATATATTTTTGTAATTCCACCAATATTTACATTTTTTGCTATTCCAATACCTCCCAACGTTCTAATTGCACCAGCATCCGTGGTATTAGAGTCTGTTGTCGAGTAAATAACAGCGTTTCCATAAATTAAAGTGTTTCCACCAATATGTGTGTTTTTAGCTATTCCAACACCTCCCAATATTTGGAGAGCACCGGTAGCTGTGGTATTAGATTCAGTTGTCGAGTAAATTACAACATTTCCACCAATATTCGCACTTTTAGCAATTCCAATACCTCCCAACGTTCTAATTGCGCCAGCACCCGTGGTATTCGAGTCTGTTATCGAATAAATTATAGCATTTCCACCAATATTCGCATTTCCACCAATATTCGCATTTTTAGCAATACCAATACCTCCCAACGTTCTAATTGCACCAGTAGCCGTAGAATCTGATTCTGTAGTCGAGTAAATCACAGCGTTTCCACCAATCTGCGCATTTTTATAAATACCAATACCTCCCAATATTTGTAGAGCACCGGTAGCTGTGTTAGCCGATTCTGTTGTCGAGTAAATTACAACATTTCCACCAATCTGTGCATTTTTAGCAATACCAATACCTCCCAACGTTATAATTGCACCAGCAGCCGTAGAATCTGATTCTGTTGTTGAGTAAATCACTGCATTTCCACCAATTAAAGCGTTTCCGCCTATGTTTGTATTTTTAGCTATTCCAATTCCTCCCAATATCTTAACAGCACCAGTGTCTGTATTATTCGATTCTGTAGTTGAATAAATTACAGCACTTCCACCGATATTTGCGTTTTTTTTTATTCCAATACCTCCCAATATTCGAAGAGCACCAGTATCCGTTGTGGCCGATTCTATTGTTGAATAAATCATAGCATTACCACCTATATTAACATTTTTACCTATTCCCAAACCTCCCGATACCTGAAGAGCACCAGTTGCTGTAGTTGACGATTCGTATGTAGAAATAATTGTAATATTACCTACAATATATGCGTTTTTCTTAACTAGTAACCCCCCTTGCACACTTATCGAAGGGCGTGTGTCAGTTCTGAATGGATCACTTAAATCAATATCATTAGTACTAACAGCATCAAACGGTATTGCAATCTGTTGCACATTAACATTAATCGTTCCATTTATTGTTCCTACAACAGTAATGTCGCCGTAAAACGTAACCATGTTATCAAAATATGCATTTCTTGCTACATGTATATTACCAAATACCGAACGTCCTTCTAGAGAAGTTATTGGACCATTACCTGATACATATGTTTGGTTGTTTAATAGAGTTGGTGTTGATGCATTTGTTGATACAATTTTCCCAGATGTTGTCAGTATTCCAGATGTATTTATATTGCCACCTATACCCACTCCTCCTGATACTACCAGCGCTCCTGTGTTTGTAGATGTGCTAGCCATCGTATTGTTAATTAGTTCTATTCCGCTGAGCGTTGCATTACCAACTATGATATTATTTGCAATTATATTTCCTATAATATTTGTATCTCCAATATTCGAGATATTCATAGAATACAAGTTTCCAATTATCAAATTATTATTGATTTGGACATTTCCTTGATATAAATTACCTATAATCAATGGACCGAGTTTGGTTAGTGTGTTGTTTCCGCCAACAATAACATTACCTGTCTTTGTAGAGCCGATTTTTATTAGTTTTGCATCTCCTGCCAAATACAAGTTTCCGACGGTTTCGTTTATCATGTAAAATTCGGTATTATTCGATATTAATTTACCTTTTTCGCTTATATGTATATCACCCGACGTATGAATACACCCACTTATATCTAATATATGATTTTCGCTACGATTGAAAATGTTAGGCATATTCAAATAGAATAATTTTGATTTCAATAAGTTGTCGGTGTTCTTTTGTATTGATAATAGTATTGTCGACGAATCTGTCATGTTTACACTAGTTATATTATTTGTGCTATTAATTATAGTCGACCCAATACCAGATGAATTTATAATCTCTATGTCAATTAGAATCCAAACTGCATAACCTGTATTCGATGTATAATACATTTTACCATCATTGCCTACTACGATTGCTTGTGAATTTGTCCCCAATATGTGCACATCATTCAGAGTTACCCCAGTAATATCATAATGTGTCCAATTAGTTCCCGAATCGGTTGTATATGAAATTACGTTGGTACCTACTGCAATACCTATTGGGCCATTAAATTTTATTTTTTTGTATGCGGCAGTGCTTACAGAACTTGTAGAATTGTTGGTAAAATCTCCTAATGTTGTGCCACCACCATCCAATGAATATGAATATATATATTTTCCTCCTACAAAGAAAAGTCTATCTACGCCTGCATTACAACGCGCACTATCTGTAATGGAATTAGATGCCGAACCTCTGGCTGTTTTTATATCAGTGTATGGGACCGGTGTAACATTAAAATTATATGCGCCACTGTTGAGTGTTCCGATGATTACAGTGCCATCATTTCCACCTAGACACAAATTAAGTCCAAATTCGGATATATATACAGATTGTATATTGGGTATTCCGGTAAAATTAGTCACACTAAACCAATTGGCTCCCAAATTTATGGATATTCTTACAAATGAGTTTTCATTTCCGACAACTACGATTATTTGTGAAACTGTATACATTTTTAGAATAATATTTACGTTAGTTTGCAGAACACCGCCCGAGTCAATACTCTCGCCCAACTTTTCCCAGGATTTACCACCATCTGATGAGTTATATATATATTTTCGAGATGAAGCTGCAGTGGTTCCATCATACCCACCAATTGCAAATAATCTTTGACTAGTATTTAATGGTAGAATCTGCACGATTCTATTTTCTGTGGTTATAGTCATTTTAATCTCTCCATTGTTCAAGTGGACTGGACCATTAATATCCACTGCATATTTATTATAATTTGGATTGAATGTATTAAATCCTGTGGTGGCATTGAATTTTGTAAATGTATTACCCGATATTATGATTTGTGCTGGTGTAGCAACATCATCATTTAAACTACCTGTAACAGGATTATAAACATCTATTATTCCCATACTACGAGTAGTGTCTTTTGGATAAACCCCACCACCTATATTCAAACCTAGTCGATTCGGTGCTACTATATTCATATATGTGTTTGAATAATTATCAATCGCTTGTATTGTTATCGCACTACCTGTTTTTACAGCAGTTTGTCCATATGATTCAATAAAAAATGTTGCATTTTCATGTTGTTTGTCGTATATTAATACTGTTTCATCATATGCAGTATGTGTGTTTGAAACACTATCACTATCAGCAATAATCAAATTTGATGTAATCTTGGTTCCACCATCTGAATTGATAACTAGAACATTACCAACATTTTCATATGAAATTTTAGCATTCGAGTTATTTGATAAATCGATATTATTTGTCCCACTATAGAACTGTATAGCAGCTAATGTATTACCTGCCACATCTACTGCTATCCCGTGGTTCCACATATTTCTAGCGATTATATTACGATTCTCATTTATTGACGACTTTATATTTAGTGCTCCTATTTGACTTGATACAATATCTAGAGTTGCACTTGGATTAGACTTGTTCAGCCCAATCATGTAATTGTTTCCATTAAAAAATGTGGTTTTTTGCTTATCCAAATATAAATTACCATCAATCGTCGCATTCAAACTAACATCTAAAGACGCTGTTTGTAATGACACATTTGCGATTATAGATTTCGATATAAACCCGTTCCCATTGATTTTTAAATCACCATCGATTGTAAATACACTCAAGAATGCATTACGAATTGTGAAATTATCTGCTACGATAGAGTGCGCAGTGATATTATTATTTTTTTCTAATTTATTTGTTCCTCCAAATTTTCGGAATGACATATTTATATATACACTACTGACCTATTTTTTATCATTCTAACTAATGGATTTTAATGATTTTGATGTCCGGGTCAATCTCCTTTTTCGGTGGAATCGAAGAATAGAATTGTTTTACTTTTGGATTCGCTTTGATTCTCCCAGGATTGAATCCAGCTAGATATAATCCATTAAGTGATTGTATGCGCGATAGCGCTACATATGTTTGTCCATACTCGAAAATTCCACTACCAATGTCAATCTGCGCCATCGCTAATGTGGCGCCTTGAATTTTATGAATCGTTAAAGCCCATGCTAGTTGGAGTGGATATTGACTGATAGTAATTGTCGGGTAATCTGCCGACTGCCAAGTGTGTGGACCTAGGACTAGTGTTAGTCCATTTGAAAATCGGACTTCTGGGCGTCTATCCGCCCCTACGAAATTCGTAATAATTCCCTGAGACCCATTACATATCCCCTTCTCCATATCCAAATTGACTGTGCACATCACAGCCGCTCCTCGCTTCAATTGCAAATCGGGTATGCAAGGTGTATTTGACATTAGTTGCTCGAGTTCTGAATCCTCTTCCGACTTTGTTAATCCTCTACATGCGTGTAGCACGTCCGTTTCGATTGACTTATTCGTGTCGATATATATGGAACAATTCTTCGATTTTATGATTTTAAACTCTACCGGTGCCTCCTCGATTTTCTCGAATAGAATCTTGTTTAAATAATCCACACGTGAGCGGACCGGAAACAATTTGGTCAGTGCCGCACCGTTATGTTGTTCTGGTTCATACGGACGTTTTACATACTGTCGTAGGATATCCGCATTCTCTGTGGAAAGTTCTCCAGTCCGTATCTGTGCTAGTATTTCGATATATTTCGTATCTGTTTGACGAAATATAGTTTTCAATTCAATATGATTATCCAGAGTGAATACACTAGCCCATCTATCCGACTCGAAACAGAAATCTCCGGTCTCTGGTTCGTTCTGACTCGGCACAGGTGGTAACTGGTAAAAATCTCCACAAAACACAACTTGTAGACCTCCAAATGGAGCTGGATTATTTCGAACCGTTCGCGCTACCATATCGAGTGTGTCAAATATTTTTCTACTCATCATCGACACCTCATCAATAATCAATATCTTCACTGTCTTCCAGTTCTTCTTCGCACACTTGTTTCGCACTACTTGACCGACGATTTGGTCAATTGGTCCCTTCGCCAGTTTTATACCACTCCATGAATGGATTGTCTTCGCATTGCACCCGAGTAAGAGCGACGCGCACCCTGTCATAGCACACACCTGAATTTTCTTACCCACCATATTGGCGTGTGCGACTAAATGATGAATCAGTTTAGTCTTACCAACACCGCCTGGTCCCGTTATTAATATGTTATTACCATTCACAAACTGCGCGAACGCATATTGTTGGTCTTCGGATAGTGATTGAGTCATTTTATACTCGTTATAAAGTGACCATTTATTTCTTTCAATTTTATAAATGTATGAGTGTCCCGTATGTAAGGCCGACCATACCAGTCATTCTCTAGCAAAATTATTAGAGTCCGATGATATTGTTTATTATTATACCTGCCCGGCAAAGGCGACCAAATACTCGGACCGTGAAGGTATTTTGGCACATTATGATGGAGAACTTACACAAAAAGGTGATAAGCCTTGGATATGGGTGTTTGATTGTACTGGGTTCGATATGCGGCATGCAGTTGAGTTTCGTCTGGCAATAGATATGGCGAAATTAATTAGTCAAAAACATGGCGACTCGCTAACCAAAATTTGTATAATTAATCCGACATGGCATATTCAAATCACTATAAATGCCATTTGGCCATTTTTGTCGTCACATATACGTTCGATTATTATCTATGATTCGGATGGTAAATTTACGCTTAATTCAGCAGGATAAGTGGAACGTTTTTTAATAGAGTCGTGTTTTGGATATCGTTTGTTCTCTTTCTCTTTCTCTTTCTCTAATTCTTTCGTTTCCGTTCTCAGTAGTTCTGTTATACATTCTTCGATTTGCTGTTTTATTTCCAGTTGATTGTATGTGGTTTTATAGCAGAATGGCCAGCATTGTATGCCTCGTTCTCTTTCTCTTTCTTCTCTTTCTAATCGTTTGCGCTCTTTACGTTTCAACTCAGCTTCACGTCGGTCGTTCTCCTCCTTGTCTTTGAATGGATCCATTATCCCTGTTATGAATTTGTTGATACTCTCAGGGTCTTTTACGTTCAATGCTTTATTGCAACAAAAACTACTGATTAGCCAATGCTGATTCTTTATCTCTGCATTCTTTATTTCTTGTAAGAACATTTGGTCCACAATAGAGAACGCGGACTTGAGAACCAGGATTTCTTTAATATAATCACGTTTCATATTGAATAGGTCGACCACTCGCTGTTTCTGTGATGTTTCCAAATCATACTTCGCTTCGCGTAGTTTATTATAATATCGGAGTTCGTTCTTAATGTTCTTGAGTGCTATAATTGCGCGTTTCTTCTTATCTTCTATCTTTTTGATTATAGCAAACACGTTTGTATTATACACTATAGGATATCGTAGACGTATGACACGAGGAACTATGAACTGATTCGTTTCTTTTATTTCTGCTATCTTCGTTTCCACCATATTCAATGTGGTTGTCAGTTTTTCAGCTATTTTTACATTCCCTTCCTCATCTGGTAATAAAAGTATAGAACCAGATGTGAACTCGACGGTTGTCTGTAATTTATCGTATTTATGTGCGGATATTTTATGCGCCTCTGCACGTGCGTCAAGTTTCAAATAATTTACCACAGATAGTAAGAAGGCGATGAGGGCATTTACAGATGATATTACTATTGCACCCCAGCTATACTCTGTTATAAATGTCGCGAGAACCGTTGCAATGGTTGATAATAAAATTGCGGGCATCATGAGTTTATTCAGACTACTTTCCGAATATGACTTGGACTCCATGTAAATGATTTTTTGGCCATTCAGATAACTTGCTAAAATATCGAGTGAATTCGAGAACACATGTGCTTTATCGAAAAAATTATCATCGACGGCTCGTTCAACCTGTTTATAGTTTAGCTTCTTGTATTCTATCCTTGTGTCTATATTTGCATCATCTTCATCAATAGCCGGGTTTATATGTATCTTTATTATGTCGGATTCGTTATCAGATTCGTCATTTTTTTCGCTGTCATTATCGCTATCTTCGTCTGCGATATAATCTGAGTCTCGACTCTGTATATTTGATTCTATATCGTCATGTCGAATACCCATCGAATAATTCACTATACCTCTTAAATGTTCCATCTTATAAACTGGGGTAAAGAAAAAAATATATACAATAATGTTTATGTTTTTTTATGTTTTTTGATGTTGTTTTTATTCGTTGGTGTCACTATACACATCGTCTTCGTCTGTATCGTCTACATCATCGCTTCCGTGTTTTGATGCTCTTCAACTCTTCCTCAGTAGTGAGCTCACCCGTCTCGAGGAACTTCTGAACCCTATAACTCTTGCGCTTCAGCTTGTCCGGATTAATGTTCTGCGCACCCTTGATTTCGATTGCCTCTTTCGCATTCGCGTTTTCGCCACGGCGAACTACCACAAGCCATGTCTTCCACTTCTCGATATACTGCTCGCGATTGGCAGGATTCTGAATGAGGTCATACATGATGGCACCAAGTGCCCATCCGATGCTCCACTGTGCCTTACGCTTATTCTTGTTGTCCAGAGGAAACTCTGCATCGGCTCGTTCGAATACGGAGATAACGTCGCCGATAAGACTGATAACTTTCTGGCGGTTAATCGGCTCCTGCGACTCGACCTTCGACTCATTACGAGCGAATGACTTGGTGATGAACTCGACACCATGCATCGCGCCAGAAACAATAGCGACAGCATTCGAGAGATTGGCCTTGCCATCATTATCCGCGTTTACCGTATCGAAGAACACACCGGTAATTCGCGCGCGCAGCGGATACGCCGCGTCATTCAGGAATGCGAGTGCCTCGCATACGAGAGGCGCATCATCCGACATCGCATAGAGGTGTCCATCGGAAACCTTGACGCTATTGTTCAAGCGGCGGAACATCTCACGCTGAACATCCGGAGTCAAGTTGTCCATCAAGACAATCTGAATCTGGTAAGAGCGAACGGTGAACTGCTCGGTTTCCGTCAATTCGCGAACCTGACCCTTCAAAATCCTGCTCATCGTAGTTGAGCGATTGCCTCCCTCCATGATATCACGCCTTCTTACACCATTAATGAAATACTCGTTGCAAATAATCGGGGGAATATACAGTCCCCTCAAGATACTATCCAACAACTTCAACTGCCTATCACGCCCCCAAACATACGCTCGCTGACGCCTGTGGAGACCGAACAACTTAGTCGCATCGTAGTCGGCTTCTCCCTGGCGACCAGAGAAGTTGCTGACGAAGTAATCAATCGACTTGGTAATCGTTTCACTCATTTTGCTTTTGATTTTGCTTTTGCTTTTGCTTTTGCTTTTGGCTTAGGTATCTTTGTTATGCACCCTTTTATGTTTAATCAATTTTACATGTTTCAACACAAAACTAAGAAAGGGTATAAACACAATCCACTTAATAAAATAAATGTCATTTATTTTGCCCTGGGGACATGCTAAAGAAACCGTTGATTATTTGGAGACTGCTCTAATTGAGCGTGGTCTTGCCACGCGTAGGTCTTTACGTCGACTATATAAATCGTGTGTATGTGCTTCAGTTCCAGAGGAGTTGCGTAAGGAATATAAATACTACGAGTATTGGGTAGAGTTGGCGAAGATGTGTGAGACCCATGATTGGGAGCTGTATAATGAGAACCCGATGATCCATGACATCGACGTAGAATCCGTGTATTTTGCGTTTGACCCTGATTCGAATACCAAGCCGATGTATCAGTATCCATATACGTCTATATATGAATATGTCCATTATGTGGAAAGGGCTATTATCTCTCTTGGTTACCGCACGACACTTGATGACCTTTATTTAGACGATACTATCGAATATGCGCGGGTTCTAGAACAAATTGCAATGGATGGTGATAATCGGGTAATGAATAATTTTGATAGGCGTATGTGGTTTCACCCGATGCGGCGTTATAAGTCCACTGCCGATATTGATTTCTTGGAATACCATCTCTTATCAAACGACCTGCTACGTAAAAAAGATTTAAAACGTCTCTTGAAATATAGTAATAATGATGGGTATGCTTATATAATTATGTTACAGTGTGCCTTGTTCACATCCTCTTTTTAAATACGTCCGCGCTTCCATATGTCTTTCCCTCACTTGTCGTAATCTTCTTTTCTTTAATTAATTTGCACAGCTTTTCCGTATGGTAGTTCTCTAGTTCATAATCGTCATCTTTTTCATCGATTTCGAATACCTTGGTCTGTTTTCCACTCACTTCGATGACACGCATGCGACGACCGCTGGTTTCTCGAAGCTTATCTACAATCCTCTGCTTCGCATGCGAACCACCCTGTGGCATATTCTTGTCGCCTCTCGGAATAAACACCAAAATATAATCTTTATTTAGTTCCTTATGGCGTCTTACCACCTTCTCCGCGAAGGCCATTGCCTTTTTATTATTTCCTGTTCCGCCAATCATCCTTTCCACAATGTTTTCACTAATCGTATCCGTTCCGCTCGCGTTATCGTTATATACAATTTCCGCATCTTCCTTGATAGCATACGCTGCCGAGTTCATAATGCACATAATACCTTCCGTTTGGTTGTTGAGTAGTTCATCGATTTCTTCGTCCAGCGAATTATCAATACCGACTTCAATCTCGGCTTGTTTCACGTTTTTTTGTCCGAAGATGAACTGTGTTGTCGTCGAACCTATACTCGCTACACTCTTAGTTATAGTGTTTGGTTTCAATCCAGCGCGTTCCAATGCCTCGTTCAACTTTTTCTCGTCATTTGTTTCCTTGAAATTTCTGGCCTCTCCATCTCCCTCCTCTTCCTGGCTGGGAATCGCCACACCAATCTTACGTCCGTTAATATCAAGAATCTCTCCATCGAATACATTCTGACTCATATCAATATAAATCAGACTTGACACAATCGTAAAGGCAATCGACATCCAGTTGGGCGCAAGCATGAACATCGCTAATACTGCGACTAGTAAGCCAAGGTTGAATTCTACATTATCCATCTGATCGTGTATGTATTTCCTGAATGGACCCGTCACGACAAACATGGTAGGGGTCTCATCCGAAGGAAGGGCTCCATACATGTCCTCGTAATCACGGACAATCTTGGTGTAGCGCTGCTGTTTGGTAGTAAACATTTTGTTTTAACTCGTGAGTTAGTGGTTAGTGTTTTTGTTTTTGTCGTGAAAAAAAACGAATCAATTTTGCATAGCACCAACACAAAAAAGTAGTGCGATGTTTCTTTCATAATATAATATAAGTTATCTTATAATATGAAAATTCTCGTTACCGGTGGTGTCGGGTTTATCGGTTCTAGTCTTATTGCACGTCTGCTTCAGGATGGTCATATAGTCCATTCGTTAGATAACTATTCGACGGGGAGTGTCTCGAACGAAGTGGATGGATGTAAGTATTTACACTGTGATTTGGTAGATATAAACAATACGGTATCGATTGATCGAGACTTTGATATCATTTTTCATATTGCTGCCCTCGCCCGTATTCAACCATCGTTTCTTCGTCCATCTGATACATTCAAATCGAATGTGGTTGGAACGGAGGCAGTTCTCGAATTTGCGAGAACAATTGGTGCGAAAGTCATTTATGCGGGTTCGTCTTCTCGATGGCATGACCCTAGAAAATCGCCGTATGCAACGAGTAAATATTTAGGGGAGGAATTATGTAAGATGTATAAGCGGTCATTTGGACTTCGGATTCAAATTGCGAGGTTTTATAATGTCTATGGACCAAATGAAATCATGGATGGAGACTATGCCACGGTCATCGGCGTTTGGCGACGCCAGATTCGTTATAGAGAACCTATTACAATTATCGGAGATGGAGAACAACGTCGTGATTTCACACATATAAGTGATATTGTGGATGGTCTTGTGAAAATCATGGATACCGATGTCTATCATGAGGATGCTTGGGAATTGGGAACTGGTGTGAATTATTCGATTAATGAGCTATATGGTATGTTTTTAGAAAGATTCGGTTCTCTCTGTTCCCGTAGAAATCTTCCAGATTTACCTGGAAATTATAGGACGACACTTAGAGAACATGACGATGCGCTCGAAAAACTTGGTTGGAAGCCTGTTGACCAGATTAAGAAATATATTGATGGTTTGTAACTTTATATGATGATTATGTATAATGCCTACTCCTAGAAAAACAAGGAAAAATCAACCTCCTACATCCGACGCCGCAATTGCCCAGTATAGATCTGAGCTAAGAGTGAAGGCTTACAAAGAAAGAGATAGAATAGTTAATAAGGCGAAAACAGTGCGCTCCCGTTCCAGTAATGATGATAATACAGATGCAGCAAGTCATGCATATATTAATATGTCAGATTCTAGTTTTGGTCCTAATGGAAAGCCTAGAATAAACCTGTTCGTAAGACCATCGAGTAAATCTTCTCTAGAATATCAAAATTTGACTCCGGCAAGTTCAATAATGGATTACCAAAAACACTCTCGATTCGATACACTTATAGAAGTATCAGGTGTAGATAGAAAAGATTTTATAAAACATCTGAATTATTTGAATCAAGAAAATAATAAGAGTATTCGTTCTTTTTTAAATGATAAATTTTCGGGACCTGTTAATGGTACAAACCATGAATATATGATGGAATTACTTAAAGAACCGACAATCAATAATGACCTTATGTATGAAGTTGCATTAATGAAGAAATAAATTGGGTATGATTATGCATAGAGACCCGAGAACCTTGGTGAGTGTTATTTGTTCTCCATTTATAAGAATTCCATACACATATGCCATTATAACTCCGAAATACGACAATGGAGCATATATGGATGGTTCAAGTCTCGAAATTGCAAAGAATCTCAGCAAATATCCAACGAGACCTATGACACCATTGAGTCCTAAGGAAAGTGATACGAGACTGTTCGATTTACTTATTTGTTTGTATAGGAATCCAGTCAATAGGAGAGAACCTGGAAAGTAGGAAAGGAAAATATGGTTCCAATTATTGGTTGTTTTCAGACGTCTTACTATAAAGTAAATTAGAGCCTCGGTGAATGCGGCGAGAGAAATCATAATCACACCATTGAGTTTGTCTTTGTTTTTTTCTTCTTCATCCGGTTTTTTATCTTCGCCTTGTTCCTTATTTTTTTCCGAATATAGTAAATATACACCCAAAATCGATAAAATCATGACTGGATGTATAGGTTCTCCTGACATCAATAGAATCATAATTGGGTATAAATAAAATAGGGTATATGAAATGCCACTCTCTAGTAACATGAATCCTTTATAGGATGTGTAAACATGTGCAATGGTAACTACTGACAAGAGAATACCATCGAGCGATACCAAATTTGACTGGATGTATGCTGGGTTAATGAAGAACATCGAAATAACCACATATGTAAAAAACCGGCTCCATAATTTCATTTCGAATGGTATGGCAATATTCTTCACGATAACTGGGTATAAACTCAATAGCGACTCTGACGCGAGTTTACTCGCGATTTCGTAGAACATACTTGTATTTTAAAATATAAGTATATTTTTATTCATGTTCGATTTCTAAACAGAACGAGAAATCCGCACCATTCAGATTCATCGCGATACCGTTCTCATTCACGAGCTGGACGTTCAGTTTCTGAATATCAACCTTACCAGTATATGACCGAACGTCCGTTAGTAGACCAGTCGAAAGACCCATCGGGAGAACACTCATAAACGGATATGTCTGTTTATTCAACGGAACCCTAGCCAGAATGTTTTTATTGATGACGGATGATGGAAGGGGCGAAACAAACGACTTCTGGTTTCCATTACCCGTGAATTCATCAATCACTAAATAAAGATAGCGCGGACCAGATAAGTCGACCAAAAATTCCGATGTCATTGTCGTCGTGCCTGAGCTACTAATCGAATATGTCTGGCTTCGGAACCCCATGAGCCATCCCAATCTCGATTTGAAGTTGTATTTCGCGAACCCACCGATAGAATCTACACCGAAATCAATCGCGAACGTTCCTGTGTTTGCAGTAATGGTTATTTTATTATTGGCAGTGGTAAATGTAATTGCAAGAGATAGCGCGGTTTTCCTGGCTTCCAGTGCAGCCACCAATGCAGCTGCCGTGTATTCGCCATCAGGCACTACAACCACAGTTGACCCAACTTTCATCGCATTATTACCTAGGTTCTCCGAAATATTGAAAAAAGTTATAGGAATCTCCACATTCGTTACGGATATACTACGGACATCTGTAATTCGTTCCGGAAGAGTAACATTATAATCGGATGTCACGTTTGAATTATACTCATCTCTAAACTTCGTGTCTATATTTACGTATTTGTATTTCCTAGTCTTGGTTACATTTGTCATTAACATATGACTACCATATTGATTCACTTTGGGTCCAGTGAACAACTCTTTATTATCGAAATAAATTGATTGACTCATATATTATATAATTTGATTATAAAATATATTTGGATTATTAACTTAACCACATGTGCAACCATATTTGAGCCTGCATGTGCGCGATTGGCTTCCAACACATGTTGTATCATTGCATTCACACCTAACTCTATAATTCTTACGAACATACGAATTGAAATTGGGTTTCAAGAACTGTGAATCTTTGGCCGTGGTTGGCTTCACCGGTGGAACTGAGCGTCCAGGTGCTTTCAGAACAGGGAAGCACACCGTCTGATTACCAGTTAGCGCCACACGATTCGCTCTAGCATTTGTTCCCGTGCATAGTATGAATGTAGGGCAACTTCCACCAGTTGTTCTCTCCATACCGAACACCTTTTGTTTACCACTGGGTGTCAGACTATTGTATGTCGTTTTACTATTTGTTACCCTCGTCTCTAAATCGAAGTCCTTACCGGCAATATAATCACTCGGAGCGAGAACTGAGTCAAAATCCGCTTGGTCTTTTAGTAATCTCGATGTCTTTTTGAATCTAAGATAATCACTTTGCGACATGTATATATATATAATCCGGGTAAATTATTATGGCTTTACTAAATAGGTATACGTGACTTTTGCAAATGCGGAACCGACAAACAAACCGACCAATAGTTGCGATATGCTATGACGCCGATACTTGAACCTCTGGTATAGTGTTAGAGAACCAATGAACAGTGAACCAATTAAAATCGCTGGTGATTGTGTAACCAGATACATAAATGCGATAGAGTATCCAGTTGATTGAGCATGTGCAGATGGCATTCCATATGTCTTTATTTTATCAGTTTGTTTAATATCATACTCATTGAAATATATTTGCCCAATTGGTCTTGGCTCTTGTATAATAGTCTTAATTATTTCGTTCAAACACGAATTTAAGAATAAGAAGAGCAAATATGCTATTTGATATCTCTCGCGACCCCATAAATACACGATGTTTATAAACGCTAATATTATCGGACCATAAAATCCAACAGAGTCTAAATAGTAAATCATGCGCGATTATATAATTACACTCTATTATTTTGATATAACTGCTCACAGATAAAAGAAAACGACCAGTTTGCTCCGTTTAAATCGACTGTCTCGCCTCGGTCATTTATCAGTTTTACTGACATTCTCTGGATATTCACTGGTCCGAAATAATTTCGCTGTTGGTCCTGTAGCGCCGTCCCATAATCAACATAGACAGTATTATTAACTTGTCCTGCTATTTGCAGTGGAACCAGTCCAAACACATTCTTTGCAAATGGACCAGATGAATATTTGGTTACCGATAATGCTGCCTTTTTTTGGTCTACAACCGCCTGTGATGCATATAATTGTCTCTGTGTTAACGGAGTTCCTCTACTCGAAATACTAGACACTATAACATTACCTGTAACTGGGTCTATTGTGCTTTGTGCGCGATTAGTATATGATGGTAATTTAACGTCTGTTTCTGCCTTGGTAGTAGTAACTACCCCATCATTCATATGATTATGATTATAATCGTCTAATAATATCATGAAATAATTATAAATATTTACACTCACAACATTATCACCCGTTATCGAATTAGTAATAGATAAATCATATTCGGTGGCTTCATGGAATCCCAAAATCCATCCGAGTGTCGAATCCCACGATGCATTTTTTCCACTATTGGAACCTACACAACTTTGAACGAAACTGTATGGGTCGTAAAATACAATTTTATAATCAGATGAACCATATGTCTTATCAATATTCAATCTTATTTGTACAAACTCAGCATTTTCGGTAGATTGTATAACCTTGATTAACGAACCACTCGCAATCGCCTGATTACCATTCGATATTTGTGTAGTTAAAAACGTGGTATTAATAGCATCTATTAATTGATTTCTCGTATATACTTGAGGAGGTATTCGTAAGAATATAGTGTTCGAATTGTTAGTTGTTATTACACCCTGTATATTAGGCGCGATTGTAATTAAATTCATATTATCTGTTTCCGATATATCAATTGTATCTGTTTCTAAATAGCCGATTCCATTAATAGTTGACCAGCTATCCCCAACAATATTATTTGCAGGGTCGCTCAGAACATATGATGATTTCTCCAATTTTAATTTTGATACCCATGAATTACTAATGTCAAAAAATACAGGATTTTTACCAATTATTCTTGTATCCCATCCTATTCCGTATGCCGGATAAAGAAAATTGGTAGTAGTTCTCCTGGTCCACGTGATTCCGTTTGCAGATGTTACTATTGTATTACCACCTTCACCCACCGCAACAAACTGTCCGGATCCACTAATCGATACGGCACTTCCTCGAGTGGTAAACGTAATATTACCAGTCCCGGACCACGTAAGCCCATCATATGACGTGGCTATTGTATGTGTGGCTCCTTCACCTACAGCCACCCATATTGATTTCATATCATGCCAAGCAACATCGTTTGCTCCATTTGAAAATAGGGTAGTTGTTGCTTGTGATGCCCAGTTGATGCCATCATACGAAGATGCTATTGTATTTCCACCTATTCCTGTTGCAACCCATATATATCCGTTCCATAGCACACTCGTTCCGCTCGCTGAAAATGTTGTTTTACCAATTCCATTCCAATTCGTTCCGTCTGGTGACCAAGCGAGTGTATTACCTAGTGCACCAGAACTTTCGCCCGTAGCAACCCATACATTACCATTCCATCCAATTCCTTTGGCTCTCGTTGAAAAAGTGGATTTACCCAATCCTGTCCAATTGATTCCATCACTCGATTTTGCCAATGTATGACTAGTTCCTTCGCCTGCAGCCACCCATATGTTACCATTCCAAGCAGCTTTGTTTGCGCTTGTGGAGAATATGGATTTCCCACGTCCTGTCCATGTTATTCCATTGGTAGATGTTGCTAGGGTATTGGTGATTCCTTTTCCAGTTCCTACCCATATGTTACCATTATACGCGGCCGAATTGGATTGGTCAGAGAATATAGTTTGTTGGGTTGAGCTACTCCATGTATCACCATTATCATTCGAATACGCGAATTCGTTCATATTTATAGACGCAATTATACGACTAGCTCTATTCCAACCAATTCCATAGGAAGTGGTTATCTGAGTTTGACCCAATCCAGTCCAACTGGTGCCATTATTAGACCTGACTATAGTATTAGTACCTTCTCCTACTGCAATGAAACCACCGGAGGTGCTAGTTGTTACAGCATAACCAGCTGTAGTAAAAGTGGTTTTACCCCGTCCGGTCCATGTTTCTCCATCTGGTGATGTTGCAATCGTATTTGTGCTTCCTTCGCCTACTGCTACATATAAATTTGTGCCATTGTATGCCACATCGTTCGCTCTGGTTGAAAAAAGTGTTGTTGCTCTTCCAACCCAATTGTTACCATCCAATGATGTTGCAATTGTATTAACACCTTCACCAGTAGCAACCCATTTAGAGCCACTCCATATAACCCCTTTGCCACTCGTCGAAAACGTTGTTTTTCCTAATCCATTCCATGTTACTCCATTGGGTGACCAAGCGATTGTATTACCAGCGCCTTCGCCCGTTGCAACCCACACATTACCATCCCATCCGATTCCATTAGCACGCGTCGTGAAAGTGACAGTTCCTAATCCAGTCCAGTTTATACCATCCGTTGACCTCGCCAGAGTATTAGTGCCTTCACCTGTAGCAACCCATATGGAACCATTCCAAGCAGCTTTATTACTACTTATACTGAAAATGTTGTTACCAAGTCCGGTCCAAGATAATCCGTTATCACTCGATGTCGCTAGCGTATTACCCCCTTGTCCAGAGGCTACCCATTTCACACCAGATGAAATCAAATTATTTCCATGGATACTATTTACACGGTCCGGGAATACACTTTGAGTAATACCGGTCCAAGTTGCACCATTATCATCTGAATATGCTAGTTTTTGTTTACTAAAACATGATACTAGTAGGGATGATACTGCGTTTGCGGATGGGTCAACAAAATCTACTATAAAATCTTCTTCTGTCAATTCCGCGCTGACAACCAGACGTAAACTGATGGTTGTTTGTGCTAGAACTTGTGTGAACGTTATCGTAGAACCAGCAAGAACACGTTTCCCATAATCATCTGTAAACGCATTGAATAAATTATTGATTCTTGTAGATAAAACCTCTACACTATCGGTTGATAATACTGTCGTATTTCTTATTACATATGGATTTATGAAGCGATTTGCAGTATCGGTTCTTGGTTTTATAGTTAGTATTATAGAATTTTCGGTGATTACATACTGCGAACTTAGATATGAATCTCCAGATATAACTCCTCCGATTGACATATCCCTGTCATTGTCATTTGGTGGTTCGAATCCGTGATTATCTATTAAAAATGCACTATTTGTTACATCTAATTGATATGAATTTGCTTGAAATTTTTTGAATATATCGATTTTAATATTACTTGTCGAATTATTTATAGATAGTGATGTATTACTTGTGTTAATTATAGTTCCAGGTAATTTCAATACGCGATTTATTTCAGTTGTATAACCACTCAATGTATAATTTGAATTGATTATATTACCAATTGCATAATCATTTAATGCAACATTACCAATTATGTTACCTGTTGTAGTTCTTCCATTGAACCTAGGCGCTTTACATCTAAATGAAATATATGGAGACGAGTTTATTTTAATGATTGACTGTGGAGCAGTTGATTCTGCTATTAGATTACTCAATTCGTAAGACCGATTTTGAAACACAAATGCGGATGTTGACGTATACCAAATGTTTGTGTCGTTTGCCGGAAATATAATTGCAACCTTCGAATTTTGTATATTTTTTGTGGTTGCTCGATTTAGTTTTATTCGTAAGTTATAATACGAACTACCAAATTGGGTATTGAGAGTATCCGTAACATCAATTCGATTCATAGATGAATCCACCAATTTTGTGTTGGATGCCAATTGGGTATTCAACTCATTTAGTAATTGGACTCTTGAATATTGTCCAGCAGCCAGACTCAGTGATATTCGGATAGTTTCTATATTTGTTCCAGTTACATAATCGGTTCCTATGTATTGTTTTATATCAAAGAAATTATTTAGATTCGTAAGAGAGTAACGACTAACTGCGTTATCATTAGCTGAAGTTGCAATTGATAGTAAAGTTGCTTGAGATTTTATAACATTTGTTTCATACGACTGGTAATTGTATCCTAAAAATGATGGTATAGATGTAGTTCTATCTATTGCATTATTTATATTTCTAGTATTCGGTGATGTCCATTTTCCAAAACTCAATAGATAATCGGATTCTGTGTATGTTTTTTTTAAATCTGTTTTTATCGTAGTTTTCGAATCGGCGTAATTATATGTAACTATTGTATTACCGAAACTTATATCTGTATATTCTGTTTTCAAATTCTGGAATGATAGGTTCACAGCATCTATCAATTCGTCGGCAGTATAATTACCAACTGGAATTTCTACCTTTATATCGAACTCGCTAGTATTTATTCCAGAGGATTGTCCCTTTAAATATAAAAAATTACTACCGAAATTATTATTAATTGTATACCAAGTATATGGTATTTGAATAGAGTATAGCTTTAAATTAACAACATCTTTCAGTGGTGTAGATAAATTAAATGTATAATCGGTTGATGTTGATGATTTGTTACGATACTGGCTATCAATACTGACGAGACGTGTTGTTGTTTGTTTGAATACCGGATTCAATAAACCGTTTGTATAATTTAATTGCACTTGTGCGGACACTGGTTCTGGTGCTGACGTTGATGTTATTGTTGCTGGTGCTGGTGCTGGTGCTGATGCTGATGCTGGTGCTGGTGCTGATTCCGATGTTGATGCATTCTCGAATCCCTCTATTTCTTCGAAAAAATGAGAATAGATTTCCTTAAAAAAACGCACAAGGCGGTCACCGGACGTATTACCAAAGTTCTCGTATTTCCATATCATATGTAGAATCTTTGCTTCTAATTCCCGGTCCGTCGGATTCGTCAGGTCTAAAATCGCATATAATTCCTGGTCTGAATAACTCGCAGTATTATAAATATCTTCCATGGGTGATAACTTATACATAATATGTTTATATTTCTTGATTCGTAATTCTTGTTTTGAACATATCTGTTATGAATTCAACTAAATCGACTTTGTTATACGCACAACGACATAAAGCATCGAACGGAAATGCCGTTAGTCCATGACCACGCTTCATATGTTTATTACCCGTGAAACATAGAATGTCAAATGCTCTCATTATGGTCTCCTCTTCTTCTGTAAGTTTGCTTCGGTCTATCCGGTATTTGCCCGTGTATACATAGCGATTGAAATTATTGTTCTGATATACATTATAATAATTTTGGATTGGATGATTACGGACCATACCGATTCCCATTATCTTATTTGTGTCATTATTCATTTCCAGGATAAACATGATTGAATCATATGGTATTTCGTGTGACACCATTATTGGTGCGCAATATATACAGCCATGTTTGCCATTCCGCTTACGAAAGCTGGTGTTTTCCGACCATGTGGAGTCATTGAATCGCGATGTAAGTATGTAGTTTTTCATTTCCCGTTTGTATTGGGTTATGCATATCCGCTCGCGCTTTATCTTTTCGATTTCCATTTTGCTTTTGTTTTTTGTTCTCTTTTTACGTTATTCGTATGATAAAATATTATTTTCAATTTTATTGGTATGAGTGACTCGGAAATCGAAGAAAAAACGGATGCGCATTTTATGAACCAGTTGAATATGGCATTGGAGCAATTTAGTAATAGTAATAGTAATAGTAATAGTGATGATGATATTGAATCTGTAAAATTTCGTAAGCTTACCTATGCCGATGTTGCACGCTCATTTGACCAATATAATTCTAATTCCAATGAACTCGATATTCTCGTGACATATTTGAATGGTCAGAAGAATGTATACCTATACTCGAGTAACTATACGAAATATAATTTGAATATGCTCATGATACCTGTATTGATTTTGTCTTCATCGAGCACATTGATTGCGCCATTCATCATGGGATATAAATGGAGTGGTGCGATTATTTCCGCGATGAATGCCCTGATTATATTATTCGTGTCACTGATTAACTATTTTAAACTGGAATCGATGTATAGCTCGTTCTTGTTCTCTGCGAATCAATATGACCGATTGCATACCTCGTTGAATTTGGCCAATAGTAAATATCTATCGGCGCATGGTGATGTGGAACAGAACGAATTGATTGCATCGAAAATTGTCGAGTTTGAACAGAAGATATCGGAGGTTCAGACTTCGGTGCATATTCCGATCGCAATGAAGCTTCTGTTTCCTGTGATTAGCCATATAAATATCTTTTCATTTATAAAGCATGTGGAGACCTATAAGCGGAATTTGATAATTCGATACAAGGATATCAAAAACGAAATTCGCTATATTCGGCAGAAGGGAGGGGAAGGTGAACGTAAAAAAACACGGTATGCATTTTTACTGAGTTCGAAGGATAAGCTGAAAGATGAGATTATACAACATAAAAACGTGTATAACGAAATCGAGGCCATATTTGTAAAGGAAATTAAAAACGCGGAAACATATCGGTGGTTCTCATTTGCAGAACCGACACATAATGACACGAATTCTATTATATATAAACATTTGGCATTATGATTTGCCTAACACAATTTTCCAAAACCATGGCGAATTGATATTATGCACCAACTTTACACTGTCGCCCTTCAGAATCCGACTTTTATATTCGGATGCGTTAGGGTCCCACTTTACCCTTATCAGAATACGCTTTTGCGTAGGTTCGTTACGGAGTGGGATTTCGTTGATTATGGAGATGTGCCCCCAATTCAGTTTACATAGTGTTGAAAATATGTACTGCTTAGGTGTGTTCATTTCCATTCTGGGTATGCATAGTATTGATTCCATTGATTATCGGTTTGTTGAATATTGATTCGAGTGAATCAATTTTCCTGCCTCAAGTATTTGTATTTTTGTCGTTTTATTTTTTATGCTATTAAATTTTTAAATATTCATATGCGGTTTTGAGACATAGTATAGGGTGGTATTTCTTTATATCCATTACTTGGTTTTGGTTTTAGTGCGCTTCTTGGTGGATTTGGTTTTACGCTTCTTGGTTGTTTTGGTTTTACGCTTCTTGGTAGTTTTACGTTTTTTAGCTGGACGCTTTCCTCCATTCGTCTCATAACCCTCATCATGTTCATCTTCATCTTCATCTTCAGTCACGACGTTGGTGTTTGATTCGGTTAATTTTTTCTTTATTATTCCGCACATTTTTATCGTTAACTCATTTTTATAATTACATGTATCACATAAAGATGCATATTTTTTGAGACTTTCATCACTATATGTATCACTAGTATTGTCTCTAAGATTTTTTCCTGTAATAACTATATCTTTTGAACTACTTGAACAATCGGCGGGCTTAGATTCCTGTACAGTTATACCGGTTTGTCTCATCCACTCTTCACCTGCTCTTGAACCTATCTGAGATGATTTGTGCGGGTTAATCATATTTTATATAATATATAAACATATTTATACCACGAGGGGGTTAAAGGGGGGCGGAGCCCCCCTTCATATGCGTTCGATGCATAAAACTAAAATCCTACTAAATTTTAACTAATGTCTTGGATTGATAAAGAAGAAAAACTATTAACCATACAAGAAAACTATACACGTGAAGTGGCAGATTCCATCAAGTGCTATTTTTTATACATGAATCGGAACCTATATATTGAACAAATTACAACTGAAGATATATCAGTTATTGATGGTAAAATATCGAAAGAGCGGGTTCTCCGACTTGTCCAAGAAAAGCGTTTTCAGAAAACGAATTTCAAGTATACGTTTAAGGATGCCTGGATGTTTTTAGTCGATTTAGAGCCAAGTCAAGTGCAAGCGTTCTCTCAATCTGAAGTGAGTGCGCAGTTTATTACTCCACTACCACTTCTTGAGGATATTATTATTAGTCCATCGATTTTCATATTCCATGATATGAACGCGGTGTATTTCCTATTCGAGGAGGTTCCATCGGAAACATGCATTCCAATCAAACCGGTTCTCCGAAAAGACAACAAAATAGACAGACATAAAAATAAAATCACCAAGAAGGTGACCTATAGTAAGTTTAATAAAACACGAAAGAATATAAGCATTTAGTATTATAAAAAGCATAATGGCGGATTTCTTAGTAACAGCCTCAGCCTCAGTAACTGTTTTGGATTCAGTTAAGATTAACGATTTTTATAGTTCGCTAAAGCGTGGTTCTCTCATCCAATCAGATTTAGATTATTTGTTATCTTGTGTTAAGCCTGATACACCCGACTTTTCTTTGTTGTATCGCCTCATTGCCCATACACGTGACTATACTCATGGCCTCGGTGAGCGCGACCTCACGTATGCGATGATTTGTGTTTGGTATCGATACTACCCTGTTCAGGCAATTCAGGCACTTCGCTATATTTCAGCTACACCGGGTATCGGTAGCTGGGCCGATATCAAATATTTGTGTGCATATGCTAAGCGAACCAATGACCCGAATTCCGAAAAAATCACTGAGTGTGCTATAGGATTATTGAACCATCAGTTGAATGTGGACCGTCTCGCATGGAATAAGGCGATGTTCCAATATATCCAGATTAAGAAGGCGAGCCCCGATACACTGGTTCCTAGGCCGTGTGGTAGGGAAATCATGTCGTTCGCCGCCAAGTGGGCGCCACGTGAGAAGAGTCGCTATGGATGGTTATTCGAGCATATGGTCGCCCAGTGGATTCTCATGTTCGGTGGTAAGGTGAATCACCGTGCGTATAGAAAGATGATTTCTATGCTGAATTCGGAGCTCGATACGGTCCAGGTGAAGCAGTGTGCTCGGCGATGGGTGGATATCGAACCATATACAGTGCCGATTGCGACGTTGTTACGTCAGAAGAAGGCATTCACTCGAAGTGATACCGTTCAGCGTGCTGAATGTGCCGAGAAGTTTGAGGAGTTTTATAAGACCGCAACACTACTGATTCCAGTGGAGAAGTTTGTTGAACAGGCTCTGATGAGTGACCGGAATGCGGAGTGGTTGAATAAGAACTGGGGCGATAAGCTTACAGGATTAGCAAGTAAGAACACCGATGAAATACCGATTGTGGATATTGGATGGGAGACCACGAAGTTTAGTGCGATTGGTGGTGCGATTCTCCGTGCACAGACCGGTCCACAACGATTTATGTTGGCTTGTCAGACACCCGTTTGGATTGTCGCCTCTTCTATAGATTCGTTTACGGATATTATTGACCGTATTCGTCCATATGTTGAGCATCCTACTGCATCGAAGACGGAGGCGGCGATAGAATTGTTGAAGGAGGCGTCGTTCATTACAGGTCATCCACATGAATATATTATTATGGGTGTCGAACAGTCGGTGGATTTGGTTGGTATATTATCGTCGCCTCAATATGTTGCGATGGGCTAATTATTTTATAGTTTCTATTTTATATAAATAAATGAAGATTGTAATCAATTCTCATAATAAAAATAGTGTTGCACTGCAATGTCTTATAAATAGTATCATTTCGTGTGATGAATACAATAATTATGAATTTATTGTCGTCATCGGTGGTTATTACACTATGGACGTCGATTATGGTATTAAAAAGGATAATATTTTTACATACATATTTTGTAATCATAATAGCATCGACTATACTGGACTAATTACACTATTGGACATATATAGTGATAACGTCGGTGAGTATTATTTTTATCTGCATGATACTTGTATGATTGGTAAGGATTTTTTCAATAAATTGAAGGCGATTGATTTGACGAATGTTTCATCCATCAGAATACTCAAGGTTCAGTCAATGAATATTGGTGTATACTCACAGAAAGTAATCAATGAGTATAAGGAATTTCTGTTATCGAGAAAAAATACGGATGAAAGTAAATGTATGGTATTTAAAGATAGTGTGGAGGGTGAGGATTATATTTTTAATAATGATGCTAATAATTTTACACTAGCTGCTGATGGATATTATGCTTTCGAACCAAGTGATTTTTATAATACTGGGACTATGCGGAGAGTAGAATGGTATACAAATATAGATTTGTATAAAATCAAGGCGAACTGGGGACAAGGTACTCCATTAACGTTGAACCTTTAGTCTCCTTTTTTTTGTTTTGGTTCCTCCTTTATTTTTTGCTTTAGTTCCTTCTTTATTTTTTACACTAGCTTTAAATTTTGCACTCGGTGGTTGAGTTTTCCTTGCTACTTTTGGCGTTTTTGTTTTACTCCTTGTATCGAATGCCTTTCGTATAGTATCATATACGTCATTAGTATAAACTCCATAAATACCTGAATATTTTGCAGTAAATTCGACCTCACTTAAGCTTCTTGCATCTTGTCGAACAATACTGGCCGACATAGGGACTCCGGCAGAAGCGGTAGCCGGAGGTATTACAAATGGTTTTCCAATATTTATATTATGTTTTGAAAGCGCGACCGACATAAATCTTAATTTTTCTTCATCGTTCTGTCCTGGTGTTTCGCCTTCTTTTGGTCCTTTATCACCTGCCACGTGGACTAATGTATACCGTCCTTCGAAGTCTGGACCCACATATCCTCCTTCATTTTCTTTCGATTTTGTATCAATACCCATTTCCATATCGTGTCCGATTAAATAATGCAATATAGACCCTACTGATTTGCCACCTTCTACTTCTATCAATTTATAATCTATTCCCTCTACATAACCTGCAGCAGCTAAATATTGTCTGATGAGGTCTTGTTTTAATTCGAATTTTAACGGGTTCTCCGCAAGTTTTCCAAATGGACCATTTCCTAATAAAAAGAGAACCATGCTTCCCTCAGCTTTGGCACGATTTAAGGCTGCAATCATCATGTCAAAATGACCTTTATGTGGTGGATTAAACCTGCCGTATATATAGTATATCGTTTTGGGTGCGGATGCGGATGCGGATGCGGATGCGTATGCGGATGCGGATGCGGATGCGGATGCGTATGCGGATGCGGATGCGGATGCAAATCCACTCATATATATAAACATAATATATAAATTATGTTTTTATTCAATCTCCGTGTAAAGGAACCAGTTCATCCTGTTACTCGTAAATATTTCTCTCAATGTGGTGAAGATACCTTTTTGAATGACCGATATTTCAAGAACAAACACGGTGGTTCTTATATTGAATTGGGTGCGATTGATGGCGTGTTGTTTTCCAATACGAAGTTTTTCGAGGACCAACTTGGTTGGCGTGGTGTGCTGATTGAACCACATCCGATTCAATTCAAATCTCTTGTTAAAAATCGTCCAAATAATTTTTTGTTTAATCATTTGGTAAGTTGTTTAGACGAGCCACAGACGTTCCGTTATTTTGAGTCTACTATAGAATCTGCTTTATCTGGTGTAGAAAATACATTGGCTGAATCGCATATTGGAGCTTGGTTTGATAGTCCAAATTTATCTAGTCTTACACAAAGTCGGGTTCAGATTATACCGAAGACATTTACGGAACTACTTCGAAGCACGCCATATACACATTTTGACTTACTATCGCTGGATGTCGAGGGTCATGAATTAGAAGTATTGCAATCCTGGGATTTTTCCATTCCGATTGATGTAATATTAATTGAGATGCTTGGACAAGATATAGAACGTGAGGAAGCTTGTCGTAAAATATTGACAGATAATGGCTATAAGATGGATTGTGTATTTAAACATAATGAAGTGTTTGTTATGGCTTCTTCTCAAAAAACTTACCCTGTTCTCCACACAGTGTAAAATTACGCCTCGAATAATTTGCGTAGTCGTATTTGAATTCTCCAGAGACTCGGCACTGTTGTCCAGATGCCTTGCACCGGGCTAAATTATATTCTGTTGGATATTTGGTATCCATTATGAGATTTTTACATAAGCGGCAAATGGGAATAGTTACGTTTCGAATGATGGGGAGCATTATATTTATTATGTATATAAAAATTGATATGGTTTAGTAATTTTATATTTGAATATTATATACAAATACAAATAAAAATGCCAACTAAAAATAAGCGCAATAAGCGAAATACTCGTAAGGTTAAGCGTGGTGGTAATAAAGAGGTGTTTGATAAACATGTTAAGACCATCACTAAACATGTCAAATTAGATTTGGATGTTCAGAATGCTATGCTTGAGATTGCTGTCACCGATAAAATTGTTATACAAGCGTATATGTTAGATAAAACCGTTATTAAATCGGCTATAATACCTACCCTTATTGGAAAACTTAATAAAATTCTTGAAAATGGAAAAGACTCTGTTGATGTAAGCCTTGCTGGAAAAGCTCTACGACAAATAAAAGCTGCAAGTGATGATTCGCCTCCGTTCGAGGTTCGAAGTCCTCTTCATCCTAGCACACCTAAGACACGCAAGAAGTCTCCATCCTCATCGTCTCCATAATAACTTCAATATATATTCGCTTGTATCTAATGCTCCTTCCATCCATTGATTATTTTTTTCGGAGTAGTTCTCTCCACATACATATAATGGTATGTTTCTGAATGGGTGCATAATCTGTTTCGGCATCGTTTTACTATCGAACCCTGGTGAGAAATAGGCGACTCCATGTTCCCAATAGAAGACTTGTGTCTTCTTTGGCATCTGGACCTCATGATTCAGTGTTTGTTCCAAAAGTCGTTTATGTTCTTTGTTGACTGCGTCCATGCCCTTTTCATCCAGCATCTTTTTCCAGAATCTGGCGTAGTTATTATCGGTGTATGACATCATAACTGTGTCGGTTTTTTCGTCTATAGGGATTATTATGCGGAGATTGTTGTTGGTGGTGATTTTTATTGTTGGTAGGTCGGGGACTTGTGAATAGATGCGGCAGAGTGGGAGTGTTTGGATTTTACGGAGCATCGGATAAATTGGCTCGAATATGGGGAGTTTTAATAATGTATCTTTTGTTAATGCACAGATACATTTTTTCGCGGTGTATTTTTGTTTGATTCCTTCACACTCTATTATTATGGGGGGTTCCAGCTTCGCTGGTGTTGCGACTACGTCGCTACCCCCCATAATATTGATTACCCGTCGATGTGTCAACATCTGTGCATCGATTCTCTCGATGAGTCGCTCCGTGATTTGTGATAGTCCACCATTCATCACATAATACTGCCGACTCTTGTTAAAATGGCGCTTCATAAGTCCTATAGAATCACGTGCGTTCATTTCTGTCAGTTCCGTTGAGTATCCAAAGAAATTGGTGAGTAGTTCGATTTCGTCTTTGGTTAGTTGGGTTCTCGCATATTGTAGGAATGTTTGGTCGTTCGGTATTTGATGTAGTGGTGGTTTGGATATTTTGGTCGTGATAGCATCAATCGGTTTCCAATCATATATCTTACCACTATTTATTGGTGCGAAATGTTCGAAACTGGATATTGGTTGAATTTTATTTGTTAGGCCGAGTTCATCTATAAGTGTTAATAATAGCTTATGATGGTCATGGAAGCGGCCAGCTCCGGCTTCCAATTTATGGTTGATTGTGTCGATGCGTCCACCCATTTGCCTGTTTCTCTCTAAAATTAGGAGTTTCGCTTTGGGTTCCGTCTGGTTGATTTTATAGGCAGTATATAGGCCGGCCAGACCACCTCCTATAATTATATAATCGTATTTTGGTTCCATTTATTATTATATAGTCTTATAAAAATTAGGGGTAGGGGAACCACTTAGGGGAACCACGGTTCCCCTAAGTAGGTTCCCCTACAATGCATATGAGGTTCTCGTGTTTATACAATTTTGTAAGTTCTGTCTCAATCGTATATCCATTCTTCTGTAAATATGTCAGTAAAAATGGAATATCCTCTTTGACCAAGTTGCAGTTTCTGTCACCCGGTGCCGTTACTATGTTTTTACATTTCGTCGATTTTGATGCCTTGAATTCGGATAACTCGGGTATGCGCTGCTGTTTCACTAAATCGCGTAGTGCCCCTACTTCCGGATATCTATCGACTGTGATAACATTCGTATATTCTTTTGTGAATGGGTCCAATATTGGCTCTAAATATAATGTAATACTCATTTTACCTATATAAAGAAAATATATATAATATATTGTGGAGTTGGGTGTATTCTAGCAGCATTTCCTTTCAAGTAGAATGCAGAAACCAAACAAAATACCATTTTGCAAAATGGTATTTTTATGCGATTATTTCGTGAGGTTTTTATATTATAAAATATAAATGGATGTTGATTTAGGTGTAGGTGTTAACGTGATTATTCCTATGGCTGGTCTAGGAAGTAGATTTACAGAATATGGGTTCACCGAAAATAAGTATTTACTACCCATCGATAAATATTTAACAAAGATGATTGAGAAGGCGATTCTTACACTGAATATTAAGATTCCTTTGACATGTTTCATATTCATACTTCGAGAAGAAACAGGAGTGAATTCAAAATTACGCAATTATTTGAAGGATATATGTATTCGACATAATTACGATTGTAAAATACTTAGTGTTCCCGCGGTAACGGAAGGACCGGCTTGCACTGCGTATATTGCAAAGGAGTTCATTAATAATGATATTCCACTGATTGTCTCTAATTCAGACCAAATATTAGATTGGAATTTCGAGTCCTTTTATAGACAATGTTCAAAATATGATGGATGTGTGTTAACCTATACACCCGACTATGAACTTATTATTGGTAGTAAGGATAAAAATAGCTTCGTAAGACTTGATGAGAACCAAATGCCCATAGAGTTTGTTGAGAAGACTGTTATTAGTAAAGAGGCATTGGTTGGAGTTCATTATTACAAACAAGGTAAACATTTTATAGATGCTTGCGACTATTTATTTGAGCATAATATACGTGCTCCGAATGGTGAGTTTTATTTATCATATACCTACCAAGCCATGCTGGATATTGGTGGTTACACACTTGGAACGCATCGGTTGAGTGAGAATGAATATTTTCACCCAGTAGGAGAACCAATCGATTATTTCAATTACTATAATAAAAATGCCCCTATTCTTATGTGTGATTATGAAACTGCGAATGAATTTATTCGAGCGGCGGGTTTAAATTTATCGTTTAGACTGGATTTCAGATTGAAGAATGAGGAGCTCGTTTGTGAGAACGAATTGGTAGTGACTGATAAACTACATAAAGGAGAAAAAATACATTTTAAAGAAGATACAGTATTTCTTCGAATAATTGGGATTGATGATGAGATAGACATAGATATTCGTAATTATACTAGAGGATGGTTGATTGGCGATTTCGAACCAAATATAAAACGTGTTTCGGAATACGAAATCGGTCTATTGACACATAAGAAAAACGAGCAATGGGGGTTCCATTATCACCGTGTTGCAATTGAAATAAATGTTTTGGTCTCTGGTAAAATGATTATAAATAACCAGCCGATATATGCTGGTGATATATTTGTGTTTGAACCAAATGTTATAGCCTGTCCAATTTTTTCGGAAGAATGTAAAATTATCTGTATCAAAATACCATCTCGACCTAGCGACAAATATATTATATAACCATAATGTTAATTTCTGTATTTACATTTCGAATGCAATTTATAATATCATTCTTCCTATAACTAAACACTAATATCGTAGTGTTTTCGTCGTAGTTTTTTAAGTATTCATATGGATGTATATGGTGTGTTGTATTTGCATATTTCTTTCCATGTAGTATCTTATTTTGGTCTATAACACCTATAATATTTTCTTTGTTCTCTATTATAGAATAAATCGGTAGCATCATCATTCCAGCAGTTGCTAAAAATGTATTTTTCGGGATTTGAATAGGTTTTAATAAATTTTTCATATAGATATGTCTGCTTTCGATTAATGGTCGCTCAATTTCGATAATACTGTTTGAAAGTTCGAATTGAAAAAACAGAGCCGGAAAAGAATTATCATTCGTATTAAATCTGAGTTTTCGTGTTGCTTTATAGTGGCTTAGTCCAAATATGTATTCAATGTCGACTATACTATATGTAAATGTATGTTGATTAAATACATGTAACATGTTTATGTTCTCCATATCTGGTATAGCAATGATTATTTGTTTTACATTATTCCTCTTGCAGTTTGCAATGAACTTTTTTGGTTCATATAGATGTTCGAATACATGAGACATTATAATATTACTGTCTTTTGGAAAATTATAGTTCTCGCAATTACCTTCGATATATTTTATATTATCTCGACGTATAGCCTGGTCGAGTGAATAATCAAATACAGTATAATCTTTATAATATCTGGTCAAGTGACGGCCCAGAACAAACGACGAGCTACCGACTTCTATCAATGGACAGTTTATATCCACGCACTTTACTATAAAATCTATGAAAGATATATTATGCTGAACCCAGTTATATGATTCGGAATTTGGTTGTATGTAATTTTTATCATATAAAATATTAGGGTCAAGTAGTGTTTTTAATTGGGTCGATAAACATTGTTCACAGTATCCATATGTCATATCCCATGTGATATTTTGGTCTATGTTCTCTGGGTAAATTGCGTATAGTGGCATTTTGCATGTTGTTATAGTTATTAGTTTGTTTTCTTCTTCACATAAGACACAATATTCACGATTGGTATTCATTTGTTCTGTATATATATGTTTGTATTTATTTTTATTTTTATGTTAGTTTCATACAATAATCCGAACATATTCCATATCCAGTTTTATTAAATAAGAAATTATTCCATTCGGGCATAAGAATAATGCATTTTGATGTTGTTCTCATATTTGGATATGCCCAAATAAATCCTTTACTTGTTAATGTGTATTGGTCTTCTTGATGCCAGAATATATTCAATTGATTGAATTGAATCAAATAATCCAATGCGTCTATGTTTTTGCAATGTATCCAGAATTTATCACTATTTGTGGTTAAAAAATCTAGTTCGATTGGGTAATCGGGATGGTCATGACCTAAATATAATTGGTTGTTTATGTATCTGACATCGATTTCGCAATCATATCCTTTTTTGAGTGTGTCTTCGATGTATTCTGGTTGGTTCTCCTTTTCTAGATTCGGCCCGTTTATGTTCCCACGATGTGCGATTAGTTTCATAATATAAATGATAATAATTTTATCGTTTATATCGATTAAGCATTATATAGTGATAGTTTCGCATCAGTCATCCCAAATTCCGGATGTTCTAAGTTGAATTTGTGTAAACGCCCTTTCTTATAAATGATTCTACCGAACTGTGGATTGAATTCGAAAAAATCGGTTAATTTTTTACATAATATATCAGTTGCGATTGCCGTTTTCTCCAGACCACATACATGATAACTGGCTACCATATATAAATATAGATATGGTCTCATTATTTTGATGACTTCGTTCTTAGGTATTTCTGGATGAATGCGCATCAATCGCTTTCGCCGCCTCGATGCAAATAGCATGCTTGTGATTTCGCCATATAGCACATCTTCATCTCCCATATAAATATGGCGTTGTATGAAGTTCTCCCGAATTTCGGCCTCATTGTTCAGTCGGAACTGGACCAGGTCGAAGCCACATAAGAAGAAATTATGGAAGAGAACCGGTAACAGAAATGTGCTGGCACGGATTTTGAAATAGATTGTATATAATTGTGCATCCGTGAATGGGATATTCGTATATGGGTTTTTAATTTCGAGTGGGTCCGCAAAATAATATGGTGAATTGGAGAGTGCCGAATTGATATGATTAATCAGGTCCCCCACGGTGAACCAGTAGTTTGTGAAATTCTGGTGAATACAAATACTATTTATGTGTTTTTTGTTGATGGGATTCATATATAGGTCGGTGTCGATGGTTGATTTCGCTAGTCGTTTTTTGCATATTTGGGAGAACTTTGTGAGGGCGGCATAGATTCTCTGGGCACGGGTAAAATCCTCGAGGATTGTTTGTTTCATACAGGTTGTCATGAATTGGTTGTCTATATAATTCTTTAGACATCGGTGTTTTTTTAGTGCTATCCAGAGTTCTGGCTGGGGGTTTGCTGGGGTATTTTGGAGAACCGATTGTTGATTACATTTTATACTGTTTACTAGAAATTCTGTGATGTTTTTACTGTTTATTTTGGATAGTATTTCTACGAACATATCACGTTATGCTATATACCGTTTATATTAATAAAAATAAAAAATAAAAATAAAAAATAAAAATAAAAATAACTGTATTCATTCAACGTTAATATAATTTATAATATATATGTATCAAATATTTAGTAAGTCTAGACTATTGATAGTTTCGGTTTGTGTTTATCTCTTTGTGAACCTTTTCGAGAACATTATCCATTATAATATCGGACGGCATAGTAATTCTGAGATTAAATTCGATATTCCGACGAAGAAGGACTGGATTAAGATTGTGTTTGTCATGTTCTTCTTCGCGTTTCTGCAGGGGATATTGACTTGCATATTTGATGAGCGATGTAGTTGATTCCTTTTTCTAGTGATATTATATACATCATGTCTCTTGAAATTGGATACTTAGAACGGATTATCATTCCTATGATTATCGCTACTGACAAACAATATACGGAAAAGGATAAATCATTTTTAAATTCGGAGATAGGTAGGAGAACTGATGAAATAAAAAAAAACGAAACCATTAAAGTTAGGGATTCGTTAATTGAACGTGTAGATATGCTTATTGGTGAAGTTTCCAAAAGTGACAAGTATACTGAGACGCGTAGATTATTAAATGCACTACGTGATGTGCTACGTAATAAACCTAAATCAACCTCTCCTTTACCCATTTCCAAAAAACCGGATTTAAGTTTCCCTGCATCATCCACCCCTGTTCCAGGTAAACCCAGTGAGACTGAAGTGAAATTATTGTATAAAATAGGACAGAGCTTAACATCAACCCGTCGAGGTGGTCGTCGTAAGCGTCATCGTCGCAAGACAGTCAAAACTCGTTAAAGCATAGTTCCGCATCATTCAATTCGTCAAATAAGTCGTCGATTTTTTGTTTCAGTAGTTTCTCGGTTTGGACCAGTGCTTTATGTTGGATGCGCATCACTTCCAGACCATTTGACCCTTGTCGTCGCATCCGTTTTACTTCACCCCATACCCTCTTTTTATGTTCGATGGTGGTTTCTAGGTCGTGTTTCCGTCGATTGATTCGTCCAGATAATGTATCTATCAATATTCCGTATCGCATCCTCATTAATTCGATTTGTTCTTCGCGGGACAATTCGAATACCGCGTTTTCAAATGCATCATCATCCTCAAACATTGGTCGGGTTAGTAGTTGATTTTTATGGATTGTTGTTGGTCTCTCTTCCAATTGTCTATGTAGGAACTGTAGGTTCTTGGTGAGAGCTAGGTAGTCGCCTTCGTTGAGGGTCTTTTCACCGAGTTCCATTATATCGTTGAGAACATCGGCATGGGTTGTTGATGTTTTGTTTCCCATTATCTGTTTATTAAAAAGAAATAATGGATGTTGGTTGGTCGGTTCAATTTTTCTAGATAAGTATAATATACCCCATATAAATTCCTGTTTTTAATTCGAGTTTGCCTATGGGTAGGCCGAGTGCGGTTTGTCTGTCATAGTATCTTGCCATTTCCTCCAATAGACATCGGTAGATGTTCCGCTTCTTCTCGTAGGAGCTTATTCGCTTCAGCGACTCGTCTGTTTCCAGCCCTCGTGAAATCATTTCGCTGGATAGTATCCTGATGCGGTCCTCGATACTTGTGTTTATGGCGATTTTGTCCATGATGCAGTTCGCGTGTTCGGTTTCGTCTTGATTTTCCATTTGCTTTGGTTTGGTCTTTGGTCTTAGTGATTTTATTCAATTTTACACTGATTCAACACAATACACATCAATTTTATCTAAAATCGTATCCAGGCGCGCCACTGTCTGAACACATGTTGAGTATGTCTCTTTCATATTCAAGATGCCGGTTTTCGCTTCTTTCAGGTATTGGTGCATTGCCTTTTCTTTTTGTAGGTATGCGACGGCCTTTGTGATGGTTCGGTCAATACGCTTGATGGATTCGTCTCGACTATCCTGTCGATACCAGCGCCTAAGGCTTTCTGGGATTAACATAGGCTGCTCGATATTTAGGTATGCGCCCTTCGTGTATAATTTGGTGTTTACTGCTATAGATGCAATGACTTTCAAATTCACGACGACTTCGTCGTATTCGATGTCTGTTTGTGGCATTAATTACTGTGAATTCTAAATATGTCTTTATGTGTTTGGTATGATTATGATATAATATTTTTATTATATTATAGTAATGTCTTCTAAGTCTATTTATTTACATGATGATTCGGTACATCCACATATACTACTGGATGATGTTTATAAATTGCATTTAGTAGAGAATGTTAATAGTTATACGATAACTACAGACTATACCAATCGTTTTATTGAGTTCTCTAGTTATGATAGTGATGGTTCTGATAAAAAATATTATTTTGTGATTGATTTGGTGCATCATGATGCATTTGGTCACTGGGTGTATGAATCTGCTATATATTTGCCATTGTTTTCTAGACTACAAGAGCTATATCCAGGTATTCGGTTGTTGTTGAAGGGTCGGAAGCGTTATAAAACTATGTTTCTCGATTTTTTCAATATTGATGAAGTTGATGTGTGTTATTCGATTGATACCGGCTATTATAATTTGTGTATTTTTCCGAGTTTGATTTCTGCATTGAATGACAATCGATTTTTTACAGATAATTATAAGCGAATTTTTATGAATTTTATGCATATTTTTCGTGATTATGAATCGTCACCTCCGCCAACTATGTCGTATGCGCGTGTTATTATGCCACGCCAGTCTTTTGAAAACTATAAAAATAATGACCGGTCATATCCTATTATGGATGATATAATTCGGAGGTTTGGTGTGGGGTCTCTTGTTGTTAATACTGACGAGTTGATGGAACTGGCTGAGCAAATACGGCGTGTGCGTTCTGCGCCAATTGTTATACTGACTCATGGTAGTCCATTTTTAGTGAATATTATGTTTTGTAGGAATCAGTCGATATACGTGGTTGATAATATTACGGATAACCGTAATGTGGCATTTTGCAAAATAAGGTTTATTATGGAGTCTATTTGTTCTATGAATTCGATTACTTATAAATATATGGATGAGGATATTCCTGTATTCGAGTCTTTGACTGTGATATGACCTCGACAATCGCCGGAGGCGATGACCTCTGTTATTACCCCCGGCGCAAAGTCTCTGCAATTACCTATGCGTCGAGTATCGAGAGAACCTTAACACAAACATATCGGGAAATGAGTAGGATAACGGGAAATGAGTAGGATAACGGGAAATGAGTATACACTAGATACTTAGGGCAACATTTAGATACAAATACATATAATATATTTGTATTTAATATATGAGAAATTGTAGTAATAAGCAGTTAGTTGCTAGTATAAACAAGGTATTATGTCTATTGTCCAAAGACAAAGAGGTATATGAAAGGGCTTTACAAATGGCAAACGCTATGTTATGCGATAAAAAGACTAGTCATAGTAAATCTCATCGTTCTAAATCTTATAGTTCAAAATCTCATCGTTCGAAATCTCATCGTTCGAAATCTCATCATTTAGACCCACGCCTTGTTAAATCGTATGGTGGCAACAAGACTGTTATATTACTTATATTATTATTTATGTTTATGTCTTTGCATTATACATTGTCATTAGTCCATGTTCCTCCTAGTGCATTTAAGTTTGAAGATATGAAGGGTGCAATAGATTTAAATAATACGCGATTGATGCTTGATGTATTAGACAATAGTGAAGCTGGCCAATGCACGTGGTTATCTCGAATGGCTACGTCCGTTGAGACCGCGGATACATTAGGAGAACGAATTCGCGCCTTAGACCGTCGAAACATTAATGACGAAATACGAATAATACCGCCGAATAAGCGCAAATTCCATAAACCGCTCACGACTCCAATAGATTCATACGCTCCAATGAAAGAGGTTGGTGTTTCATATCCTACTAGTTGGGAAGATGTACAGCCATTAATAGATGCTCAAGCGAGAACCTTGTATTATCCTGAAGGCATAACACATGATGAAAGTAAGATATTATTGCATACGCTCGGTGTGATATTACCAAATGCAAGACACGCATTTGTAGGATTATCAAGAATGAATGGTGGCAAAATCGAATACGGTGTTATGGACAGTGGTGTAGATTTCTATATAAAAAACTCCGCAGGAGAACTGGCGCCTGGTATGACAATGAAATATAAGAAATGGTTATATGTTACATCGGGGTTATTTGGAGCTGACAAACCTGAGAACTGCACGGTTACAGAGAACCCTGTATACTCATTTTTAAATGACCGGTTTTTCGACGTCGCTTTTGCGATGGATACTAGTCCGATTCCATATGAAGGCGTAATATTCCACTTAGAGGGAAATACAACGTCGGCAACACCATATAGCGAAAGTTTGCCGATTGTAACAAAATCTACAGAATTATTACGTAATCTAAAAGAATTACATGCTACTACAGTAGCCGCTGTCGACGCATATATATCAGAATTAAGTGCAACGGAAGGCGAGACTTGTATACACAATACATGTTCGAAAAAAAATGGTGGCAGAAAAATTAATAATAAGAATACACGAAAAAATAAACGAGTAACTCATAAAATGATATAGTTTACTGAAAAATTAATGTCCATAACATTTCGAGAACAAAGCCGTTCATTTCAGATTCTAATAACCAATTTCGTATATTTATATAGAATTCTTTGGTTCTCCTATGTATTGTAGATTTACTTACTATAAAAAATGCGCTATTTGGCGAAGAGTATGATTCCGGCAGTGTTATATTAAATTGTTCGCAAGCATGTTTTATAGCAAATTTATCAGGATGATGTTTTAAAAATAATTCAAGGCCCTCCTTCTCATATTCTGACAATTTGAAATTTAATAAAATTAATGGTATATTTATTGATAGTATATCGTCATCGAATTTTTCATTATAACCATTGATTATTTCATTCGATGAAAATTTACCATTTTTTCTCCAAGATAATTCATATTGGAAGAATTTATTACTTGACCTTAATACGTTCTCTGTTTCTGTTATAAATTTACTATAACTTTCCACGTGATTATCGGTATCGTCTTGTATAAATAAAGTATATTCTTCAAGATTGTCGTAATTTTCAATTATATGGTATAAATAAGTATCTCCTTCTCTACCTTGGTTCTCCAATATAGTAACATTTTCATATTTGGGATTTGAATATACTTTCGATTTGTCATAAATTCGTATTCTTGCATTATAGAATTTATCTATCAGGTTCTCAAATTCTCTGCTGCTAAAATGTGCAACAACGATTTCCATCAACTGTTGTATATATTACTACTATACATTAACTGTTGAATCTTACGAATTTAACTTTCGCATTCAATACGTAATACATTTTCGATATAAGTTGTATTACATTACATACACATTCATCTTAATTATTCTTGTCGGGAAATGAGTGACATATCAAGAAATGAGTTATATATCGAGAAATCGGCTAACATCGTTCCGTTGCGAAAAAAGTTTTGTGTTGAATTGTGTTGATTTCGAGTAAAATTGATTTTGAGTTTTCACTTCTACAAAACAATTACACAGTTCTAACCGACTATAACAAACTACCAACAAAACGCAAAATGTCCTCTGACAACGCCAACGCCAACGCCAACGCCAACGCTGACCTCAAGGTCAAGAAGCCTGCCCTGTCCGGCAAGTTCTCCAAGTTCATGGTCTTTGGACACTGGTTCATTGACCGCCTCGCTCTGGCCGGCACCATTGACGAGACCGCGACCAGCGCTGCTCGTGACAGTATCAATCTGTTCGCTACGCCCGAGGAACAGAATCAGTTGTTTGAGCTATTCTTCGCTCAGCTTAAGGATTCGACTAAGTCCATGAAGGCTCTCATCAAGCTTCACAACAAGCCTCCTAAGGCTAAGAAGGAGAAGGTCGTCAAGGAGAAGGCTGACAAGAAGCCTCGTGCCAAGAAGGGAGGCGAAGTTGTTCTTGACAAACAGGACCAATTGGTTGCCGAGATTGTTGCCGCTGCACAGGCTGATATTCCTACTGGAGCCAAGAAGAGGATTATTAAGCGCAAGACTAACGCCGTTGAGACTGCTCCTGCCGAAGTCGTCGCTCCTGCCGAAGTCGTCGCTCCTGCCGAAGTCGTCGCTCCTCTCGAAGTTGCTCCTATTGCTGAGCCCAAGAAGAAATCCGCTAAGAAGTCGGATGGCAATGATTCCGACGCCGAGACTAAGAAGGCTGAGAAGGCCGCCGAGAAGGTTGCTAAGGATGCCGAGAAGGCCGCTGAGAAGGCTGCTAAGGATGCTGAGAAGGCCGCTGAGAAGGCTGAGAAGGCCGCTGAGAAGGCTGCCAAGGATGCTGAGAAGGCCGCTGAGAAGGCTGCCAAGGATGCCGAGAAGGCTGCCAAGGCCGCCGAGAAGGCTGCCAAGGATGCCGAGAAGGCTGCCAAAAAGGCTGCCAAGCCTAATAAGTCTACCAAGACCGATGCCAAGACCGACGACAACACCAACCTTTCTAACAACGACAACGACAACGACAACGACGACAATGACGACGAACTTCATCTTCAGATTTTCCAATTCAATGGTCAGACCTATCTTATTGACACTCTTTTCAACCTTTATCAACACGACTCTATCAACAACAATAACGACATCTCCTCTATCGGCACTTTCGACCACAACAATCAAACCATTACCCTATTCTAAGGGGGACCAAGGTCCCCCTTTAACCCCTCCTTTATAAAAATAAACATCAAAAAACATCTAAAAAAATAGGGAGAAATCCCCATTTTTTTATTTTGCGTAACTCCTACAACATTAATGCAATCGAACGTTCGCTACCGCCGCAACCATATTTTCATCGTGCCAATTTGTCCAATCGTGTTTTACGCGCATTATATTCGTGATAGTGTCTTCGCCGTTCTCTTCAAGTTCCCTAATCACATCATCCCGTTCCTCAAGGTTCACCTGCAATATGTCAGCCTGGTGACTGTGCCACCAATTTAGGTCAGGCGGAGGTTTCTTCGAGTCAGTTCGGACAACGAAGTCCATTATGTGTCCTATAACGTCGTAGGGAAGCGGAGTAGCAACAATTATACATTTATACAGAACCTCCGCCTCCATGTTTTTGTAGTGGTCATAATACTCGTGTTCTTCTTTTTGTTTCTGGATATATTCTGCTTGACCTTTCAGTCTCTCGTCATGTGCCTGGCTTATTCCACTCGCGTAGGGGCTGTGTAAGCGGTAGTCTCCACGGAAAATTTTTTCGAGTGCATACGTCTTTGTTTCGTGGATAAAGCACCGTTTTTCAAATTCGTTAATTTGCTGTTCGTTCATTCTTACCTTCGTTTTCAATCGCGCGTTTTCAAATAGTTAGTTAGTTTCAGGCAATTTTGGTTATAAAAACTAAGCGCACAATCAATTTTGCTTAGATTTTGTGTTTAAATTTTTGAATTCTTCAAGAATGTAAATATATTATTTAATAATATATTTAGTTTAATTACACTTACACAACCGGGTAGCTGGCACTCAGCAGCATCCCGCACTGCCCATCACCACCATTGAACGCCTTTCCACGAGCCAACTTAATATATCCGCCAGACCCCCAAGAAGAACCCCAAGAGTTCTTAACTAGGTAGTAGTCGCTTCCATTCTCCGTGCCATATCCAACAACGAGAACTCCATGGTCAAGGGTAGTTCCGCAAGTGCCAGCGAAGACTCCCGACTTGTAAAGCTGGAACTCTCTCTGGTCCGCCTCGATGGCAATAGCGACAGGCTGTTGAGCAATGGCAGCCATCATCTGAGCATCATCAGACGGAGCAACGTCAACATACTTGACAATATCGCTTCCGGGGTAAACGCTGCAAGACTTCTGGCATGTTCCCTGGTCCTGAGTATCACCCGAGAAATAAGGATAATCAGACTCAAGGCACAATCCGCCATTCTTCTGAATCCACTTGAATGCATTGTCCATCAAACCACCATTGCAACCCTGGTCAAGTCCACCATTACGGAAGATATCGCAATCGACCAGCTGCTGCTCAGAAAACGAGACCAGCTTACCATTCTTAACATAATAAGCGCCCTCGAGAGCTCCAGTGGTAGAGAAGCTCCAGCAGCTTCCGCACTGACCCTGGTCCTTGACAGGCGTAACGCCCCCAGCATCAACCCAATTCACAGACATAGGAACCGCAACGTTCAACCACTTAGTTGTTCCAAGACGCTTGGGCTTCTCAAGTTTGGAAGAATATCCAAGGAACATCTTATAATCAGCACTGTCCATTCCAGAGAACTGATTGTGACCAAGAACGTGCGTGTTGTTATTAATCGCATTGTGTGTCTGAATGAACTTGTCATTGTCAGCCCACTTATTGAACATGCTCAAATACGAATCGCCATCCGCAACATGAACCTTATACTCATCCAACCAAGCATCGAAACGCTCACCCATGCGAACTCCAAGAACCGAACCAGCAACAGACAAAAACGAAAGAACACTAAACAACTTCATTGTATATAAATAACCATTATATTTTTTATATACTCTTTTATATTAATAAATTACTTACATTATTTCAATTCCTTTTCCCATGAATCGAGCATATTAGCAGTAATCGGTTTGAAATTCACATGAGCTTCCCAGAAATACCTGCAAAATGCCCAATGAAAGTCAGCATCATCCTTATAATAATCTATATAGTGCGTAGTCAGAAACCGTCGCGTCTTTTCAGGTAATAGCTCGAATTGTGCCTTAGGCAATACGTAAGCCAACTGCACCTTGGGCGAAAACGCCGGTCGCGCCTTTAAAATAAATGTCGTATCACAATCCGGAATATAATGTTGCAAATCGACCAACAGAGGCGGATAATGATATTCATATGTCCATCGCCAATCTGGACAATCGCCGCTATAATATTTAAAAACCCACTCTAATCCTTCAAGATAATTAGCACAAATCGGTTTTGGTTTGCGTTCCAAGTGGAACAACGCCCGATAATAACGTTCCTCCCAATTCTTTTCAGTAGGACATATATACTTTTCCTCACTACGATAGATAATTGGTATATTCAAAGTTGCGTTTGCCTTATCTTGAACAGTATCCGTCTTCCATACGCGTTTATCATGCTTATCACGAGCTGTATATTCAGTCAATAAATACATGTGTTCATTCTTTGCAAGTTGACGAATAAAAGTAGAAAAATGGCGCCATTGAATCTTTCCACCATCAATAAAGAAACGGTCTGGATACTTTCCGAGATGTTCCACATACGTTTCTAATAGAACTGAAATTCCGTGAGTTCGAATATTCAACGCTGGAAAATGAGGTAGGAAATCATTTCCCAATAGAAAGCACATAAATACGTAATCGTAAATGCGCCGTTTGTCTGGAAATTTACAGTTCATATCTTTCATAATCGACTCGCCAAGTAATCCCATATCCAATACGTATGGCTCATCCGAATCCTCGACTTTAATAGAGCTCTTCATAAACTCTGGTGCCTCCCTAAAAACATAACCATTATTAAAATAATGTCTGTGAAAAATAGATAACATAATTAGGTCTGAATCTAGACCATATATAATTACATTGTGATTTAGATTATAATTATCACGAACATATTTGAAAATCTTGTGTTCGCCTTCGCCCTCTTCATCTGCACCAGTAACAATTACATTCTTGACATTATATTTGATTTCTGTCTTAGAAAACGCTAGTTTAATTTGCTTAGACAATTCGCTCATAAACTGAGTTCCAGGGGTGATATTAGAAGTGCTCCATTCAACATTATCTGTTTTTTCAATCTTCGACATAAATGCCGATTTATACCTACGCGTTTTTTGCTGATTCATTTTAGCAAACGGCGCAACGCCATCAAATGCGATGATTATTGTATTTGATGGATTTATCTTACGTATGTAACTCTCAATATTTACAACAACCTGTTTGATTAACCGCCCTTCAAAGCCAGGTTCGCTTGAACTTGAATTACGAACAGCATCATATATTATCGAATTACAATCCATATACAAATTATGAAAATGCGTATTCCCATTTCGATGTTGCTTTAGATTCCGAACGATGCTAGGATATTTCTTAATAATTTGCGAGAAATAACTCGGTATACCCATTGCTTACGTATAATAGAGCTAAATGCTTATATTGTTTCGTAATTATATTTAGTCAACTGCAATAAACCGACCAGGTCGCGGACTCAGAACAATAATATCAATTACGCTACCACAAGCCTGCCAAAACACCAAATTGAAACCCAAACCATTATTATCTATAACATTAACAGTTTCTAGTAGCATAATTGCAGAAGATAAAATTAGACATTTCAACAAGACTAGTCTTCCATCCGGCGTGAGTAAATTGAATGCGCCAGGAATTGTGAATTCTAACGAGAATGCCACGATAAATCCTGATAGCATAACTGGAATATATTGAATTGATAACAATCCGAACATACAAATTGCGATTGCACAACTAGCTGTATAACTATCAATTGAATTCTTAGATGCGAGCGGGGTCGTCAAACTGAAGAAATTATAAAGTAGAATAAAAGCTAAGGCAGCAGAAGTCTCTTGAACCCACGCCACATCCGGATTAATACTAACAATGGTCATAAGTGATTGTAAAGCAAATTGAACCCATAGAAATAATCGATTCTCACATGCATATGAATTCACATTCGTATCTAGCGTCTGACACATTTCAGGTGACATATAGCTAATTCCAAGTAGTAGCGCAGGCGTATATGGCAATTGAGAAACTATGGAAGCCCCATAGGTAAAATATGAATGTACAGTTTGCGAGTCTAAACATACATACGTAGTTGTTGTAGATAAGCTATCAGTAAACATTACAGACTTATTAATTAAATCATAAGTACCAATTGAAATAGAAGCAAACATAAGAAATAAATAGAATTTATACAATATCTGAAACTGTGGACTAGTAAAAATTTCTTTGAAAATCTCGAATTGAAATTGAGAGTGAATCGCATCAAAACGATAACGCCCGTCATTACATTCATATTCTGTCTCTGCATCTTCTTTATCCTGTTCATCTCTCTCTGTATCCTGTTCATCTCTCTCTGTATCCGGTTCATCTCTCTCTTCGTCCTGTTCATCTCCCTCTTCATCAGATTGCTTTTTGTCGTCTACTATGCTATTATTATTATTTTCATTTTCACTAGCTTCATTGTCTAGTTCAACAACTTCATCTATCACCGCCTCAAGAGCATCCTTGTCGCCCCAAATAAGTTTTTTTATTAGAAGAACCGGCATAATATATACATTATTACGACAATATTCTATATTGTTTGAAAAATAGATTTAACTAAAAATCTGATATAATATAAAATAGTATTGTATATATTTTGATAAAAATGAGCAAAAATAGCAAAAAACAAAATATAAGCGTAAAAATAAAACTTAACAAGGATGATGACCAATCAAAAATAAACGAACTTATAAAAAACAGAATTTATCGAGCGAGGGAAATTATAATAGATACCATAATTTCCGTGCAATTATACAGAAAGTATGGATTATTTAGTAATAGTGAAGTAAATATATGCATAACGTCATTAAAGGATTTACATAATAAAACAATTGATACATTCGATAAGATAGGTTCCGAGCAAATTGAATCTACGATAGATTCGCTACAGACAATAATAGATAAATTAACAGCTATAATATCAACATTCGGAACAAAATCTGTAGATGACTTGATATACATGACATTCGGCTCGGGATTTATAGAATATAAAGGAGACCCAGCAATTGTATCTAAATTTAATTTAATACGCAAATATGTTCATCCAACTGGATTCAAGATATCATCTAACTATGTAATCGCAAATACAGACGTTAATTGCGTATGCATTGATAAAATAACTGATGACACAGTTATAATCGAAAGTTCTCCACAATTTGAGTGTTTTACAGGTGACGCCAATACATCATCATTTCACAATAAAGTTCATGGGATTAAAGTGGTATTCAGATGCGAAGATACAAAGAAAACAATGATTATGTCAGGTATAACCGACGACATAAATCTAGACATGTTAGACAATGCATATATCGATAAACGAAAGAAGAGTATATCATCGCGCATTACGACATGTAATCACGAAATATTAAAGAATCAGTTGGATGCGATGACATTAAAAGACATATTGACTATTGGCGATTCAGATGTATTTAAAAAGAATGCAAGCATCGTGTCATTATCGAATACAACTAAATCGGACAAATTAGATAAAACTTTAAAACGATTTACGTCGTTGGATACATTCGAGCAACGCAATACTCTAATTGATTTGCTAACATCTTCAGAGGACGGAGAGCTTAAATATATAACATATCTATTGTATGACGTTATCACAAGCTCTTCTGGAGCGAACTCTGACTTGAATGAACAAGCCATAATATATGATAGTTTTCCTTGGGCAATTAAAAGATTTTTCAAGGATGCCATGAAACATACAATGAATTACACACACCAAGTTTCTCAAAAATATGATATCAGTCGAATATCTCTAGAACAACAGGTATATGCGATGCGTGCCGAAGAACCTATAAAAGAAAAGGCGATATTGAAGCTGAAAGAAATCAAAAACAAATCAGATGATTCAAATGGTAAAGCGAGACAGTATTTGGAAGGACTTCTTAAAATACCATTCGGGGTATATCGCGAAGAACCAATATTAAAGTCAGTTAAACTTATAAACGCAGATTTTCTCAAACTGGTCGACGTTTCTAAATTCATAATCTCAATTAATAAACGAGAACGATTTACAAATATGGAGATATACAAGTATCTAGGACAGATTGAATGTGCTATAAACGATTCGCTTAAAAATATACATGCACTATTAGATACAGCAACAAAGGTGCAAATAGGCGAAATTATAAAATATATTAATGACAAATCAATTAAATGGTATAAACTAAAAACCAAATGTGAACAAATCAGCGAAATTAAACGATATGTGGATGGTGAAAATGTTGCTCGCAAATTAGATATTGCGCTAATAATAAAGCCCGATTTGATGAATATGAAACAAGCAACAAACGAGATTGAGAAAATAAGAACCAAATTAAATATATTTGAAGAGTCGCTTAGCGAAATAGACAATGTATTCGATGCTTCTATACATGGACAGACACATGCCAAAAATCAACTAAAAAAAATAATATGTCAATGGATAACTGGAGAACAGAAGGGGCATTGTTTCGGGTTTGAAGGTTCTCCGGGAATAGGAAAAACGTCTCTTGCAAAATATGGATTGGCAAACTGTCTTAAAGATGAATCTGGAAAACCAAGGCCATTTGCATTTATACCGCTTGGGGGCGCATGTAATGGTTCAACATTAGAAGGGCATGGATTTACATATCTAAATTCAACATGGGGACTTCTCGCTTCATGGTTAATGCGAGCGGAGTGTATGAATCTAATATTTTATTTCGATGAAGCCGATAAACTTAGCAAAGAACATGGTAGTGAAATAAATGGGATTCTAACGCATTTAACAGATACGACGCAAAATGATGAGGTTCAAGATAAATTTTTTAGCGGCGTTCCGCTTAACCTAGCAAAGGCATTATTCATATTTTCATACAACGACCCAAATTTAATCGATAAAGTCTTATTAGACCGAATTCACAGGATAAAATTCGAAAACCTTACTGTCGAAGAAAAAATCGTAATAGCTAGGGATTACATCATACCGAACATCAATAAGGATATGGGTTTAACTGATGTAGTTAATATGTCAAATGAAGTTATTGAGTATATAATTTTGACATACACAATGGAACCAGGTGTGCGAAAACTAAAGGAGGTCATATTTGATTTATATGGAGAAATCAACATACAACTCTTGAAACAATCTGATACACACATAGATATCCCAATTATTATAACGACCGAATTGGTTGGAAAATATTTGAATAAATATGCGCCTATAACTGAACAAAAAATATGTGCCTTACCCGCGATTGCTACGGTCAACGGATTATATGCGAACTCACTTGGCAAAGGCGGTATAATACAGATATCTGCGTCATTTTTCCCGTCTAATACATTCCTCGAATTAAAATTAACGGGTTTGCAAGGAGATGTCATGAAAGAAAGCATGAATGTAGCGAAAACTCTTGCGTGGTCGTTATGTTCTCAAGAAGTTAAAGATAAATGGTTGAAGTTTTTCGAAACTATCAAGGATTGCGGAGTGCATATTCATTGTCCAGAAGGAGCAGTTGGTAAAGACGGTCCATCCGCGGGCGTAGCATCATTTTTAGTGATATTTAGCTTACTTATGGGAAAACTAATAAACAATACAGTAGCAATAACTGGCGAAGTAGACTTACGAGGCAATGTTATGCCAATTGGTGGGTTAGAATATAAGATTGAGGGTGGAATAAGAGCTGGAGTAACCAAGTTTTTGTATCCGAAAGAGAACCACAGCGATTTTGTAAAATACACAGAAAAATATGGTATTAAAGACAATATAGAATTTATAGAGGTATCGAATATTCAAGATACTATAGAGCACGTTTTTATCTAACCATAAATTATACAATGTCGGCATTCAATATTATATCATTATCGTATTTATTTTCAAGATTGTCGCCATTTATAATTGTAATCTATTTCGTATTGCAATCCGTATTCAATCAAAATCTAAAAGGATTGTTTTATGTAGCGGGAGTGCTTTTAGCGTGTTTTCTTAATTACATAGTTAATGTAATGTTACCACAGAAGGAAAATCCGCCCCTCGTATGTTCATTAATTGATGGGATGCCCAATCTGCCATTGAGTCAAACAATCTTAGGATTTACATTTGCTTATCTGTCTTATATAATAATTAAATATAAGCTGACAAATCAAAACTCGCCAACATTTATTTTGTTTCCAATATTGATTTTAGCAGATTTAGCGTGGAATTATACAAACGATTGTGTTCATCCAGTAACATTATTTGCATCATTGGCGATTGGTAGCGTATTTGGAATATTGTGGGGTATGATAATTGATAGCGTAGACCCAGAATTACAGTATTTCAACGGAATTGGCAATAGAAACGTTTGCAGTAGACCCTCGTCAACTTTATATCGTTGCAGACTCACGGGACAGCCTACAAAAAAAGCAACAAAGAAATATAAAAAAAGGAGTTGATTTAATTATTTGATAATGTCATAATAATTAAAAATTGCAATATTCTAAATAAAATTTACAATCGAATTACAATTAGAAAGTAGAATATCGATTTTGGCGATTGAATACTTGACTGATACATTAATTTGATTCGCAGAGCTATCGTATGTAATAGAGTTCAGCGTAATTTTATTATCAGCAAGCGCGTCATGCGTACAGTCGCCGACCAATCCAATATCTCTAAGGATTATCTGAGAACCATCTAGTACATAATATTCATTGGCACAGTTGATAGTAAAATCTCCAGAAATGGAAAAATCTAACAATTCTGGTGACTTGAATCGAACCTCTCCATTAATCGTCTCTCCAAACAAGGTCTTAGAACCACAATACGTCCCCGCAGGAGAACTATACAATGCAAATAGTACAGCAAAAATATCAGAAACACGCATTGTATACATTAACACGATAGAATGCCTTTAAATTGTATTTACACCATCAAATATGTTTAATAAAAATGTATACTATTATTACGAAACCATTCGATAAGTGATTTTGATAATTGTTTTCGATATAAATCATCAGCAATCATGCCTGGACTCCTATATGTGTCGTTAAAATGGAGTATAAAATTATTGAATATTTTCGAAGTAATTGCCAACGAATATTTATCATCAAGTTGTTCTAATGGGAATATTGGTATACCTTTTTTTTCATTTACCGAATTGTGAAATGTGAATAACATTAATTTCAACTGTTCTTTGGTAGTAATTGCATTGAAATTGATTGAATCTAGATATTGCTTTGCATGCTGAGAACAAGTTGGACATGGCAAATTACAACAAACTGAATATATGTTCTTTAATAAATCAATACGAATTTTATTAAAACTCTCATCCTTGACTTTATGTGCGATGGTATGCAAGAAGAACCATGTAGGTTCTCCCCATATCATTGGCTTCTTTTTTGTTGGATCTGGAATAGATTCTATTGTTCGAGTAATTGGTTCTGGCGGACGGATTGGAATTTTAAAACTCATTGGCATAACGATATTTTCAGTTGTCATTCTACGTGTTGACCTACTGAACATCATTTTATATATTATAGTAAAATATTATCAAATGCTTCTATTAAATGTGCTAAATAATATAAATGTAATATATATAATATATTCAATGGAATCAAAGGAACGACTTATAAAAACTATACAAGATTGGGTTCGATTGGATAATGAAATCCGAAAACTAAAAAAGGAAGAACAGACTCGTAAGAATGACCAGAAGAAGATATCAGCTGACTTAATTGAGATTATGCGTAAAAATGAAATCGACGAATTCGATATAAATAACGGAAAACTGATATATTCGAAGAGGAATATTAAGAAACCGATAACAAAAAAGGCGTTATTGGGCATTCTATCTAAATTCTACAAGGGCGACGTCAACAAGGCGATTGAAATGAATGATTTTATACTTGACAATAGAGAAGAAACCACCGTAGAGTCAATTGTAATGAAGATTAAAGATTAAGATACGCAATGACACCATTTTTGTATGTTCCGACTACTCTCGGATTTTCCACATTCTTCAAAATATCCTCGGTATTATAAACATTGTTAAACTTGTCGACATGATAAATAATTCCATTTATATCCTCTGACGAAATATCCAAATTGTATTTCTGTTGAGCAGTTGGCTGTTCATCGTTCGTCATCAGACCATGGGGCGCGCCCTTGAAATGTGTCCCGCAAAATTCGCAATCGACCTTTCTCCTTCGAGTGCACTGCTCACCACTCGCACGCCTCGCACTACAACGGTTCGTCCCAGGGATAGAATTCTTAACACGCTTTCTCTTACTAAAATCTTCCTTAGTCAACACGAGGCGTTCGTAATCGTAAACAAACTGAACCAGCTCGTTCGCCTTGTCCTTGTCAATGCCTAGTTCGTTAACCTTGTCGCGCACGTGGTCTTTAAACTCGACCACATACGTCTCAATTCGTTTGTTCAATCGCTTATCCATTTGTAGTAAATTGAAATAATAAAAAATATAAATAGATTATTTCAATTTTGCGCCACAAAACTAATTCCAGTCAACCGGGCGAGTTTTAGTGCCTCCGTCATATTCAACTGCATACTTGTTATCCAACATCCACTTATTTACATGCAGGTCATTTATGTAAACATTCGCTAACAGCCTACCATATTTCTCCGTGCTCACATCCTTCAATACAACGTTCTTCTCAAAGATTAACTCACTCAATGCATCTCTCGACTTTTTAGCTAGCGCCTTTTCGGCGTCGCTATGTCCCTTAATCTCTGGCGAATCAATTCCCAGAAGTCTAACCGAAAACCTATAAATCGGCGAATTTCGAAATGGCAATTTGGATGCAATCGTAATGGTGTCGCCATCATATACTTTGATAACTCTACCACCAGTAACTGGCGGAACAAACGGCACTGTGTTTGCCCAAGTAGCATCATCTAGGGAAGGACCAAATGTGGCGGCAGTTAAACACGTTGCAAAACATAGTAGCTTCATTATTTAAAAAAATATAATAAATAATATGGTTTTCAATTTTTGCTTTTTTTAAAACAGTGTATTCATCTTTTTGAAGATGTCCATAGCATCCACACAAACGGTGCGCAACCGCTGTTTTACCATCGTCTTGTCCGTCTTGTCGTTGAATGCGATTCGCACAACACTCGTCTCATCATGAGGGTGGAATTTCTTAAATCCGCAAAACGATAGAGTTTTGTCGCCATTGTAGTGCTTATCATACATAATAAACTCGATGACCTTTCCTACAGTGTAATCCTCGTTCTGTAGAATAATATCATACGAGTTATCCACAGAAGTCTCGCTAATCAGAATCTCGACCGTGTCAGAATCAATGTCGTTTACTAGTTCCTCGAATTTGTCGTTCAACACCTTAATGCCCATCTTAACAATGTCCCGGTTCTCGTGCACGCCTACACTCTGTATAACGAAATCAAAACTATCATCTACATAATGACGCTGTGCATCTAGAAGATAGAAATTTCGCTTCTGGAATTCGATTTCAGTTGTCGATGCCTCGTTCGCCTTCATCTTATTCTCCTGTGCATCCCAGATTTCCTTAATTTTAACAACATCTGGCGTATTACCATACGAGCACTTCGACACAACATTGAATGCGCTATCCTGTCTAGCATTACTAATCGAAAACTCGGCCGTCAACTTCAGAGCCTCTCCAGGAATAGATTCACCTACCTTCGGACGCAATCTAGCGAAATCGATGTAATAATTCGTTTTCTTGTTGAACGGGAAGATTTTCTTGGTCTCCTCGCTAGTCAAATAGTTTCCGCTGGTCTTGTTCTTAATCTTGAAATGCTCAGTTGTTACATAAATCATGTCAGTTGTATCGTTCTTCGCATCAATCTCTAGAATATACTTACCTGGTAGAATGTCCAACTCAGTAAACTTCATATGAATCGGTATGCAACTCAATCGCTGCTTAATAATTTCGCTGTGTAGTCTACCCGTGTTTGTAATGATTGTGCACTGATTGTCCTTATAAGTCTCAGTTCGCATGACGACTGTAGGTATCTCGGACAAGATAATTCGCCTAAGCGCATTCGCTAAACTGACGTTCACACCTCCAAGCGTAAACTTCAAAACGTCTCCCTCCTCCATAAGATTTGCAATTGTCGGATTCATGATTATGTCGCTGTTTTGATTATATTTTATCGACACATATTTATATCAATTTTGTAAAAAGAATTAAAGCCAAAAATAGATAATTTCTACATGACTCGCGTTGCACTACTCACTGGCATAACCGGACAGGACGGTTCATACCTATCGGAATTGTTATTGGAAAAGGGTTATGATGTGTGGGGGATGATACGTAGGTCCTCATCTATCAACACAGGTAGAATTGACCATTTGTATCATGACAAGCGTCTATTTCTTCGATACGGTGATTTATCGGACACATCTTGTTTATTGGATATAATAAACGAGATAAAAAACAAGTATTTTATAAATAATAACAATAGCGAACAGCGGTTCGAAATTTATAATCTCGGTGCAATGAGCCACGTAAAGGTTTCATTCGAGATACCCGAATACACCGCGGATGTTGACGCCGTCGGAACACTTCGTCTTCTGAATACGATACGTAGCACCGGATTATCGTCTATTTCGAGATTCTACCAAGCGTCTACGTCCGAACTATATGGTAAGGTCGTTGAGGTCCCACAAAATGAGAATACACCGTTTTATCCTAGGTCGCCTTATGGAGTTGCTAAACTTTACGCACACTGGATTACTAAGAATTTCCGTGAGGCATATGGGATGTATGCTTGCTCAGGGATACTTTTTAACCATGAGTCGCCGAGACGAGGACCTACGTTCGTCACACGCAAAATTACAATTGCTCTGAATAATATTATAAAAGGAAAACAAGACAGGTTGGTTCTCGGTAACCTGGACGCAAAGCGCGATTGGGGGCATGCTAAGGATTATGTAGAAGGTATGTGGCGAATGTTGCAAAATGAGAACGGACCCGATGACTTTGTTCTCTCTACAAATGAGTTTCATACAGTTCGTGAATTTGTGGAGAAGGCATTCGCTATCAAGGGATTTACAATTAAGTGGAAGGGTAGCGGAATCGATGAAATTGGATACGACGAAGTCACAGGACGCGAACTGATTTTCGTCTCTGAAAAATATTTCCGACCAGCAGAGGTAGAGGAATTGCTGGGTGATAGCACTAAGGCGAGAACCTTATTGAAATGGGAGCCAAAGTGTTCATTTGACGAATTAGTGCGAGAGATGGTTGAATCTGACTGTTCATAAATGTGTCCACTTATACCGTTCAAAATTGTGTATGAATGGTAGGCACTTTTCATATTTCGGATGTTTTTTGACATGTTCCTTTATATCGAAAATTCTACCACAACACGACCCAAATCTGCCATAGAAATGCATATTCTGCGCTAATTTTGAATCTACGACTTTACCATCCGTGCATCCTTTCAATACAAAATCAGTTGACTCATCTAATTCGGAGTGTTTGCATATAGTTCTCGCCGTCATTTTATCTTCTGCAGCCACTTCGTCATAATGATCGCTAATTATCATTTTTGCAACAGCTAAGTTTATTTTGCCATAGTATTTGCTGTTTAATAGGAAGTTCAGACGATTATTACGGGCGCCAACACTGGTAGAACCATCTGTATGTCCAGTATCATTCGTTTCCAAACTACGCAATTTAAAATCCATAGCGGAATTCATTCCATGAAATATACCATTGAATAATCGTTCAACGCTATATATTTCCAGTCCAAGCTCGAGTAGCATGATTTCATTAGTTTTTATATCGCCAAAGTGCCAAGAGCATGGATAATCACCCGCATTATGTTCGACCATCATCGCAATACAGTCATCCAGTGTTTTCGCGTATTGCATTACGTTCCGAATCCTACAAAAATAAGGATGACCATGCTTGAAATCTGGTTCAAAATTTACCTTAGATATAGTAGTTTCGCAACCAATAATACCATTAGAGCACAAAAACCAATCAGATGAACTGGCAACATATCCAGGACTAGTCTGCATAGTGAATGCATGACCATCCGATGGTTCGACCGTCATAATAATATTCAACAGTTGTCCTGTTAAAAAATCGGTGTGTGTATTATGTGCCATCACAATATCGCCTGACGCTGTTGCATCGCCGGTAGCAATAAATGCGCTGCATCTTTCGGTAGGCGGGTTGAATGATAAATACGAATTCCAACCAATTAAAAATAAAACAGACACAGATACACCCATTTGTTTGGCGCCGGCTGATATGCCACGCAATTCTTGATATATCTCTGGATATTCTTTTTTTACAATCGGTAAGATTCCAGTTTTACATTTCTGCGTATATTCGGATAATTTCATTTTTAGATTTTCTCCAACAATAAATTCGAGCGACTGCTTTACTCGTTCAAGTTCTTTACATAATATAACTCCGTGGGCGAATCCACGTTCATATGGTTTACCATATATACGCACCTTTTTCCAACCTTCCTTTTCCTCGACGAGTTCGCCGTTTATGGTTGCTTTTATTTTTATGGAAGTTTGATTTTTACGAGTTCTCTTCATTGTCTACTTATATTATATACAGACTTATAATATACGTTTATATAACTATAACAGGGCTTGAAACCAGTAACATAGCCAACATTAAAAACATAATCAAGAATGGAATCAATACGATAAACCAAGCGATTCCTGACGCTCCCGCATTACACATAAGGTTAAGTATCCAGGTCCAGAAGAGAACATACGCAAGCTTGATTGCGAATATTAAATATGTGCTGGAAACATTGCACGTCTTGTCACCTAAACAATATGTATTTACATTTCCATAATTCTGGAAGAATGTAACAAATAAGAATATCATTGATATAACTAAGTAAACGAAGGATGGCGTGCACATATTCTTGAACGTTAACATTTGCATTCTATATACAAATGTTACATAAAAAATTAGATGGGAGGAATATTACCAGTCGAGTATTTTGTCGACGCTATATAATCGTTTGTCGGCGCCGCAGTTATCACACGATACGCATCCGGAATACCCATAAACGTCCCAAAAGAATTTATGCCAGTCGATAGACTGCTACCACCATTCAATTTGCGTTTCTTTCTGCGCCCACCCTTAATTTGCTCCGACAAGTAGCTTGGGTTATCATTGTAATCGTAATAATAACGAATTGGTAACTCCGCTAAATTGGGGCTTCCGCCTAAAATAGGCATTGATTTGCCGCACCCACGCCCGCCCCGCTTCCGTTTCAGAGTCTGTTTCCGATTTTTCTGGTTACGCTTCGTCGATTTAGCCATTATACAATATGCCGACATTTTTACTCAATGTCAACTTGTGTCAACATATGTCTCCTGCAACAAGGGTTATCTAGACCGAGTTCATCCAGAACGGTTCCCTCGGGGGTCTTATCAATATTCGTCTTTGTAAGGTAGGTAATCTTGTCGACTTGCATGCCATCCCTCAACTTTATCTTACGAACGCGCTCTTGGAAATACCGATACTTGTCAGCAAGGACGCAGCCGCACGTGAAGCACTTTACGGGAATAATCATAGTAAGTTAGTATATTGTATACTTTTATATTTATTATTGCGTTTTTCAATTTTGCATTTGCAAACTAACATTCTTTGTGGTCAATAAAGAGATAAATCTTCATCGGTTAAAAAATGTTATAATATTGTATAATGACGTTCTTTACAACGAACAAAATAATAGTATTATCACTAATATTAATAATTGGTTTAGCAATCATCGCATACAGCCGAAAATGGTCCGAGGGGTATGTGAATGCTGAGACTATGTATTCCGATTACATGAAACGAATCGACCCTACAATTAGGGTCATCAACTATTTTTCAGGTAAACAGGTTAAGCTTTGTGTAAATTCATCTACAGATTTTGGTGGCATATGGGCGACAGATGGATATACAAGAACTCCGAATAAGCAAATGGGCACGTATTCTGGTTCTAAGATAGCCGCGGCTAAGGCGGAGGAATTGGAAAAAAAACTAACGAATGGGCTTAATACTATAAAAACGCCTAACATGACACAGCAACAGTTTGATGAGGCAACAAATAATTTAATATCAAGCATTACTACCGAAATAAGAAATTCGGTAGGCCCTGGATTATATGACATCGAAGTTGCTAAATTGGATTTCTCTGATATTGTTCCTCAAGATAAAACCCCATACATGGCAAAATTGGCTTATTTGCAGGGTATGGGCGGAATCGGTGATGCCAAGATGACTGAACTTTATAATAAGATATGGGATTCTTCTACCACAGCCGATGCTATAGAGGCGTCATTGAAGGCTCTTGGTCTGGTCGATTATGATTTGAAAATGAGGGTGTATAACGAAGTCGCGTTTTTTAATAAAAGTGGCGACTTAAGTGACGTGAAGGTCGCTGAAATATACGCGAGTATTAAAAAAGATAGTAGCACAGATGGGTTAAATAAAATTGTATCGAATTATCTCATCGGTATAACTGATTATGAAAATAAGAAACAAAACATGAGTAGTGGTGAAACCACCAAACAAGCTTACAATGCAAATGTCATCGACGTTACATACAATGATAGCGCTGCGAATCTTAAGACGAAGGATGATTCCGAGATAATGGTAAGAGATGCGTCAGATAATATGGTGAAACTACCATGGAATAAGGCAGTCACAACAACTCCTCGATACAATGACCCGTCTTATTTCCGATACAGTCCGTCACCATATGTTCCGAATTACGAGGACTCCGTTTATCTCAGTAGGTTGACCAGTTATAACGATAATGCGCCAGTGGTCGATTATGCAAAACAGTTGCCTGCGTCAGCGGTTGGTTTCTGTGATGCCAATAAAAAGAATCCTGTGGAAACGGAAACACAATGCGGAAAAATGGATAAAAGTGCGTGTGCCTCTACTTCGTGTTGTGTTCTCCTAGGTGGCGAGAAATGTGTTGCTGGAAATCAGTCGGGACCTACGATGAAGGCAAATTATAGTGACATTAGTTTATTGAATAAGGATTATTATTATTATAATGGTAAATGCTACGGAAACTGCCCTCCTTAATTATCGCGTAAGCAGATGTAGAATAAGTTTGTTTTTTGATTGATGCAGTATTCCTCGATAGTTTCGTCCGCGCTTACTAGCATTGGCGGATGGTCTTCAGGACAAACATCGGAATCTTCTGCAACGGACACAATATAAAAGTCATCCTCAATCTCGAAATCATGAGTCAGATTACTGCGAATTCGCTTGTAGAAGTCCTCCGTTGACCAATAATTCGGGACTTCATAGTTCAGGGTGGCAGGTTCAGAAGCTAACTGGAAGACTACTTGAATCATGTTATGTGCTATTTTGCCATATAACATGGAACTTATAAATTAAATCAATTTTCTAACGCAATTCTACTGTGTTCCACACCTCGCTATAACCGCGCCGAATGGTCTCTTTACACAATCGCCATCTTGACACCTATCCTCGATAACTGTATATTCGGCATTTGTGCTGTTCGGGTCATATGAACTATTCACGTATCGCCTTGCTAGGGGGTCCTCATCATCAATCGACGGAGCTATGCTTAGGAAATACTCATAAGCCTTCGTGAAATCTGCAAATGCTTTGCTACACGGAATCCACATATCATTATGGGAACTGTTGCACCCATAGTGCGTAACCATGTAAATGTGAATGCTCATGTTTTAGTTTGTGTATTATAAATACGTTCGTGCAATATGCAATCAATTTTTTATAAACTACTTATCCACCATGGTTTCTTTTGCGAGCACATGGATGACTTTTGGATAATATGTATTGCTATCACTTCCTGCGAGTGTCTGTCTTTGTATATCAAGACATCTCTTTGAAAATTCGGAATCTGCATCCTGATAATCTGGGTTCTCCTGTTTCCATTCCATTAGTTTTCCCATACTTTTATAAGATACCGTCTGAATTGCCTTTTGTAATTTGGAATCATCTAGTTCCTTTGTCCATTTATTTTCATCTTTAATATACATAGTTTCCCGCTTAACGTCAGTACAATGAATGGGTCTCTCGTTTATGCCAAGCTGTCTGAGATTATCTATGAATATCTTTGAAATTCCTTGCACAAAACCAAGTTGAGCATTGTTCTCTAAGTCTTGGTAAGAAATCTCAATATTTTTCACAAACTCATTGAAATTCAATGCATCCTTACATTGTTCATTCAGGAATATATTTATATTGAATTTATTATTATTAATAGTATTATTGCTATTTATAATTTTATTTGATTCCAGTGCTTTGCTAAAAATTTCAGTATTCTGTATCATTATTTTTTCTATAGTCTTTGATTGTTCGACTATAAAATTACGAAGCTCTAAATTGTCTGTAGTTGTGCGTTGATTGTCAAGTATTAATTGATTTATGATTTCAATACACTTTAATTCTACATTTTGAGGTAGGCCGGAAATTTTTGCGGCCTCGGCCGTTTTTATATGTTTCGCGGTTTTTTCATGGCGACGCAATACTGATTTATGTGAGCATTTTACGTCACATACTTCACAATAAAATTCTGAAGCCGGAAATTTTTGTTGAGATTTGTTAGCATGTTTTTTGGTTAAATTATGCTCTTTCCAATGACATAATTTCGCAGCAGAGAAGTCACAACTTTTACAGTAAAATTTAGGATTTTCCATTATGCTGTTTGTTCGTTTATATAATTCTAACAAATTTTTCCGGCTAAAGTTACGAATTATTCGAAAAATCTTATGCTGTCCACAAATTTTCCTTGATAAAATATAACAGCATTTTGCTGTGAATTTTATTTTATGTGAAAATGTCGAGAAAAGTTTCGTTGCATATTTATTTTTGGACATTTTATAAATGTCCAATTTTCAAAACAACCTATTAATAATGATTCCATTTCCAACAATTCTAACACTTATTGATTTTCCTACTTAAAGAAATTATTTGTCTACCATGGTTTCCTTTGCGAGCACATGGATGACTTTTGGATAATATGTCTCACGGTCACTCCCAGCCAGAGACTGTCTTTGCATATCCAAGCATCTCTTAGAGAACTCTGAATCTGCATCCTGATAATCCGGGTTCTCCTGTTTCCATTCCATTAGTTTGCCCATACTTTTATAAGAGACCGTTTGAATTGCCTTTTGTAGCTTCGAATCATCGACCTCTTTCGTCCACTTATCTTCGTCTTTGATATACATGACCTCTCGTTTCACATCAGTGCAATGAATCGGTCGCTCATTAACACCAAGTTGCCTAAGGTTGTCTATAAATATCTTGGAAATTCCTTGCACAAAACCGAGCTGTGCATTGTTCTCCAAGTCCTCGTAGGAAATCTCAATGTTCTTTACAAATTCGTTGAAGTTATATGCATCCTTACATTGCTCGTTCAGGAATATATTAATATTGAATTTATTATTATTATTGTTGGTGATGTTGTTGTTAGTGGTTATGATTTTATTTGATTCCAGGGCTTTACTCATAACTTCAGTGTTTTGCATCATTATTTTTTCTATGGTTTTTGATTGTTCAACAATAAAATTTCGCAGTTCGAGATTATCACTTAATACGCGATTTATTAAAGCATCCTGTTGTGGTTCTGCATTACTGCATCTACTTTCATGATTCCATAAACTACCTCTTGATTTATAGGATTTGTTACATTTTTTACAAGCAAATGTGGTCTGGCGTTTTTCTGGCCCATTTAAAAGTTTCAAGTGTTTTTCTGTTAAAATGTGTCTATTCCACTTCGATAAACTACAGCATATTATGTCACAAGATTCACATTTATAATCCTGGCGTTTTTCTGGCCCATTTTGTCTTATGTCTAAATGTTTCTGTGTAGAAATGTGTCTAGACCAGTCGGATAATTTACAGCATTTAAAGTCACACGATTTGCATAAAAATCCATCGGCGTTTTTTTGGACTTTTTCTGTCATAATTGCCTTATATATTTAGGGCCGAAAAAAACGCCGCAGAAAATACGCAAAAAATTATGCTGTCAAATTTTTTATAAAAAAACGAAAATCAAAGCATCATGCTCACAACCAACTTTTTCGATAATTTTGAAGTCTGCATATTCATTTTTGGACATTTTTAAAATGTCCAATTTTCAAAACAACCTATTAATAATGTACCCTTTCCCAAGACTTTTAAGACTTATTGATTTTCCTACTTAAAGAAAGACATGCACGTTTAATAACAATACTTAAAGACATTCTGCGTAAGATTATTAACATGAATTTTAAAACTGAAACCATAGTAGCACGTGTAATAGCTGTGTGGATAGGTTCAATCATATTTTTTATGAGTATCCTTGTGTCGAATGACCGGAATATCCCTATATTTCAAATAGGTCCAAATGAGAACTTACACATATTCAGTATTGGCATAGATACAACTGCAAAATACATCACAGTCGTGTCTTTCTGTTTTGTTAACAGTGGGGTGAGAACATTAAATCACAATATATTACAGCCATGGATTATAAACACAGTCCAAGATAAATCGAACAAGACCTTAGTTACGTATAGACAGTCATACGAATTATCATTTATACATACTATATACAACTGGTTCGATTTCTTCATGTATATGAATATATTGATGTCTCAAATAGATATGTTATTTATTGAGATTTTGGCAGATTTGATAATGACGTTCTTCCTTACCACATATTATGTAAAAAGTAAAACCGAAATTGAAAAATCAAACAACGACTATACGTTAATACATTAATGAGACTTATTCTGTATTTTATAACCTTTCGTAGTTTTCTTTCGAACTAACTGCTCGGTAGGCTCAGCATGAATCTTATCATGACAATTCTCGCAAACAGACATCAAATTCGCCGGATGATTTTTATGGAATGACCCAATAAAACCATCTTCTGTTGCATCCTTTTGTTGGAATATATGGTGGGTTTCCTCCGCAAGTTCCTCTTTGCACATCTCGCAGAATCCACGCACTTTTTTTGCATTATATACCGCAGTATTATGCGCAAGTTCTCCTCGATTCTCTGGGAAATACTTGTTTCGAATTTCATACGCTTTCGTCAGGAACTCCTCCTCCAAATACAGCGACTTGCATACTTCCAGACCATACATGCGATTCCCGGGTCCCATCTTCAACTTGCGGTCATATATTAGGCAGTCATTCTCACGGTCGAACGTCACAGTCATATGCGCTAGAACCATCGTGTCCAATTGCTTGACTTCATCGAATTTTATAATTTCATGAAAATGTGTAGCAAATACAAATGATACCTTCTTCTCGTGTAACTGCATCAGTGCGGTAACAAAGATGCTGAGGGCCGACTCGGTCTCCGTTCCCGAACATACCTCATCGCCGAGAACCAGACTATTACAATCCGCCATTTTCAAAATAACACGCAATTCTGACATTTCTACTGCAAACGTCGAGAGCCCTTTGAATAAATTATCGTTTCCCAGGATGCGCGAATAAATTGCTGTGTATGGTTTATAAATGAACCGTGAACAAGGAACATACATACCACACTGCGCCAAAATCACCGAAATCCCGAGCGCACGTATCAGACTAGTCTTACCAACAGCATTCGTCCCATACAGCAAAATACCATCGCGCGACTTGCAACCAATGTGTAAATCATTCGTAACGTATAATTCGTTGGTCTGTATGTGTTCAATCAAGCAGTGACGCAAATCATCCGCGTCGACGAACGACTTCGGCGCATCGGGCTGAATCACAGGCTTACAATAATTATACGTTTTGGCGACATACGCTTTCGATTGAATAACGTCCGCTCGTGCAACGTATTTGCCGAGAACATCAATATTCGAATACCAAATGTTCTCCAAATTCGTCAATATTTGGTTATAGACAATTGTGATTTTCTCATCGATTTCGTCATTGAGTTTATAAATACTACGTGTAATCGAATCCAGAACAGGAATACTGATTTCGTCGGCGCTGGTGGAAACACTGACAAATTTGACATCAGATAGCTTGAACTTCGCGCCCAATATGTCGACCATTGTATTATCTGCCTTTATGGAGTCCTTTAAGGTGGTCGCGCGCTTCTTAGTAAGCTGCAGACCGACGCACGACTTCTCCGTCTCATGTTTCTTCACATATTCAGTTGTATCATTCTTATCTTTTGCAAGCCGCCGATTGAAATACTCCTGGATGCCATTGAGAATGGCAACATTCGTGTTTTGTGTTTGAATCATATCATCAAGTTCCGACGATATACCAGGGCGTATGATGTTCTGCTCAAACGATTGAAGCGATTGAATGCTCTTACATAGTTCCACGTTCAAATTGGAGTCCAAAAATCCGATGAGCCCGCTGCAAATAGAGTCAATATGCAAATATGAATCTCCACTCCGTTCTGTCAAATAATCACATATATTGGGGTTCTCATACAAACAGACATTCATCTGTTGAATTGTGCAAATGCTGTTATATAGATGATAAATGGACGTGGGATACAACTTACGGAGAACCAATTGGCGTAGGATTTTTTCGATGTCCTTTACGGATGTTAATTGCTGGCGGAATAGTTCGACGAAATGATAATTCTCTAGAAACACACCAATAGCATCATACTCGACATTCAACCACTTTTCCTCAAAGGTGGGATTGGTGATTTGGTCTTGAAACAATCGGCGACCCATGGGAGAACGGCACTTATTCAGAAATGCGGAAACACACGTATTTTGCCCATTTTCACTAATCATATTCAACTGTTTTAGTGTGTGATTTGCGAGAACCATCCGTGTCGACATGTTATTAAAATGGGGTATAGCAATCTTGTTTACAAGGCTCGGATTATGCTCTTGGATGAAATCCGACAAATAACAGAATGACTGCGTAGCGAGTGTATAGTTATTGAATTCTTCGCATACAGCATAGGATTCCTCACCGAAGAACTTGGTAAGAATGTGGCGAATATAGGTTTGCTTCGCGCAATTCGCGGCTTTCTCGCTGGTAGAGGCAACACGATGAATGGAATTACACTGGACACCGGCATATTGGAGAACTGTATTTATAATCGGCGCATCCAGAGATGAAACGATAATCACCTCGCTCGGGGAGAACACGGAAACACAACGCTCGAGCTCATCGAATGTAGTGGGGTTCATATAATACGGACATTCGTATTCGAATAGCTGTGATTTACCTGTAAAAATATTCACGACAGAAACACCATAGATTAGGTTCTCCTTGTTGCTTCGAAATGGCTTCACCACTTCCAACCAGATACACATAATATTATTTGTAATTTGAGGAGAACTGTCAGTTTCACAAGAAACATACGTGCCGGGCGAATAGATAGCGTGCAGGGAGCGCGTGATGGTCTTACCATTTTTCTCTTGGACATATACGACGGCTGTATATCCACCATCGGTTATTTTAGATATATACTTATCGAGGGTGTAATCGCGGAATCCAGCCATTACAACTGAATCCTGACCTACACAAATCTTCTTATCAGACGTATTCAATTGACATAATTGACAAACATCATTGATTAACCCATCCGCTTTTTTTAAACCATACATTTCAAAAAAAGCACCGACCTGCATGAGGAGAACCGTGGTTTGTCCATATGTGGACGCATATTGCTGCGATAATTGTAGATATTCGGCGATTAATGATGGTGTTTCAGTTGACATTGTGGTGTGGTATATAAATACGCACACTTGTTTTTATATGCATTCACAATGTATAAAAATGGAACCTCTACTCACAAAGAATGACCTAACCATGTTCTATAAGTATTTAGATAAAGCGACAACTTATTTTGAGTATGGAGCTGGAGGGTCAACATATCAAGCGAATATACGTAATAATATTACCAAGATATACGCAGTAGATAGCGACAGCGAATGGGTGAATCGATTACAACAACAAATCAAGTCCGACAAGCTCACACTAATTTATAATGACTTGAATACTATACCGAATACATATGGCCACCCCGGTGCCTACTGCACCTATATTCAGAAGGTAAATTATAGTAATCAGATGCGCGCGCTAACCATGGATGAACAAAAGCAAATCGACTTAGTCTTCATAGATGGACGTTTCCGTGTCGCGTGCTGTTTGAAATGTTTCGATATTATCGAACCAGGGTGTATTATATTATTCGACGATTTCTTGAATCGGCCGGAATACCATGTCGTATTAAATTATTACGACATAATAGATAAAACGAGTGACGAACGGATGGTGGCACTACGGAAGAAAGAAAGCATTATAACGATACCTAGTGAAATTATAGAACGTTTTGAGACAATAAGCATCTAGACCAATACGTGCGATGCAGAATTAAATCATCAATCCCCTGATGGAAATCCGTTTTGATGGTCCAGCCCAACTGCTTCACCTTCTCATTACTGATATAATAGCGCTTATCATTGAACGGACGGTCTTTGATATAGGTAATCCACTCATCAGCATTGTCCGTATGGTGTATTTTATTCACCAACATACAAGCAATCTCATATACGCTGTATTCGTCATCCTCATCACTACCAATATTGTAAATTTCGCCGACTTTACCCTTCTCCAATACTAATTCGAGTGCGCTACATACATCATCGACATGTAAGAATGCACGGACATTCGAACCATCACCCTGTATAGTTACCGGTTTGAATTCCAATAGCAGGTCGATGAAGAGTGGTATCAACTTCTCCGGATACTGATTGATACCATAGACGTTATTACCACGTGTGATTATAATCGGCATATTGAATGAATGATAATAGGACTGTGCGATGAGTTCTGCAGCGGCCTTGGATGCCGCGTATGGATTCGTCGGACACAGAATGGACTCCTCGTTCTTCTTCTCGGTTCCCTGTGCCAACATCGATTCGCCATATACCTCATCCGTAGAGATATGCACGAACCGCTTGATTTTGCCATGCCGACGAGCACACTCCAATAACGTATGGGTTCCAACTACATTATCGTTCGTATACTGTAGCGAATCCTCGAACGAATTCTGGACATGAGATTGCGCAGCAAAATGAATGATATACTCAACATCGAATGCGTCAATAACATGGCGAACTAGGTCGAACGAACATAGATTACCTTTAACTAATTTATAGCGTGTCGAATTGCGAATATCTTCGCGAATATTATCTTCGCTAGCGCAGTAATACATAGCATCAAAATTGACAATCAGATAATTAGTTCGGTCAAATATATAGTTAATAAAATTTGACCCTATGAAGCCACAACCACCCGTAACTAGTAGTGTTGACGATGTCATTTATTATGAGTGTTATTAATACTATAATATAAATTTTTTATATAGATTTATACTATATGAAGATTATACCATTCCTCGCAATTATTAACTATGCTCTTGCATTTATATATGACGAAAGTGCGGCAAAGCGCAATCTCCAGATAGCGGCCGCAACATACTGCAGCCCCGACAAAATCGCAATACAAGGAATCAATGTGATTGATAGTATAATTGGCAACACGAATATCTTTGTTGCCAACGATGCGATACAAAATGCCACGGTTTTCGCATTCCGAGGTAGT
>Ga0214921_10000599_pt1 | contig 65949 bp, 77 predicted proteins | sample LL1505_MetaG_FD_177992 | JGI IMG/M metagenome (GOLD analysis project Ga0214921, IMG submission 177992) | Freshwater microbial communities from Lake Lanier, Atlanta, Georgia, United States - LL-1505 | ecosystem: Environmental > Aquatic > Freshwater > Lake | place: USA: Georgia | collected...
TTTACAAGAAGCGTTGGGAGATCGAGTTGTTTTTCAAATGGATCAAGGGAAATCTGCGGATCAAGCATTACTATGGAACGAGCCTCAATGCGGTGAAAACCCAGATTTGGATCGCCGTGACGACATACTTGCTGGTGGCCATCCTGCACAAGGAGTTGAAGTTGCCCGGAAGCCTCCACAGAACTCTGCAGATTTTGAGCGTTCATCCGTTCGAGAAGATTGCTTTGCATGAACTGCTTATGAAAAACGAATTCAAAAAACCAGAAACTGGAAATTTTAACCAAATGGAGTTGTTTGACTTATAACCGGACACTAGTGAACATTTATAATAAAATATATTCCCTTATCAAGTAATTTCATAAATTTGATAAGGGGGAGAAAATTTTTTGCCCCCCAAATGCAGATGAACGCTTATGATATTAATCGCGTATTCTTAATGATACAGAAGGCCAATATTTCCGACTGCTACACTGAATTTACAAAACATGGGGAATATTTAGGCATTGTTATCTATTTCAAAAAGCCCAAAACAGCATAAGAAGGCGATGCACCGGACGGCAATTCCGCTATACTCCATTGCCACTGGTGAGCTTGAGCGTTCGTCACAAAATTAGGTAAGAAATAAATGAAATGAGCAATCTCCTGATCAAAACGGCAATTAGGACGCTTTTCACTTTCACAAGTCGCGAAAAAGCGCTGGAAAAAAGCGAAATGAACTTGCGCCAATACTTAGAGCTTGCGGAGGGCTTAACGAAGGAAATTGGGCAGCTTTGCGTCGAAGTCCCGCCAATGCGGGGAGTAGATGAAGATATGCGACGATGGTCGTTCTTCATGATTTTGGAACACAATGCCATTGTGAACAGAAGCATCACAGCTACCATCGTTCAGCTTGCAAGAGGCGAGGCATTAAGTGGACCCGCCGCGCTTAATCCAAAGAAAGATGTGATGCCATCTGCGGCGGCAGATGCCTCACAACTCAAAGATTTTGCTGATTCTGTCACCCAGCATCTTGAATCCGTTAAGAGTTTGAAACGACTACGAGGCACAAGAACTTCACCGCACCCGATCTTTGGAAAGTTTGATGCGCACAAATGGAACTGTATGTTTGCTTTTCACTTGGGCTTGCACTTGCCACAGGCTGCGTATGTTATGGGTAAGGCAAGAGCAGAACAGGCAGATGGCGGCAACGCGCTAGCGCACGTGCCTCAACCTTGACGCTCAGCAAAAGAAATATGGCCTACCTAATAAAAGTCCTCGTCAGTGCGTTGTTGATTGTTGCCATCACAGAGGCAACCAAGAGATTTGGATTCTGGGGATCGCTTCTGGCATCGCTACCGCTCATGTCTTTGATTTCGATGCTTTGGATTTATATTGATACAAAAGACATCCAAAAGATTTCCACATTTTCCATACAGGTTTTCTGGTTTGTGATTCCTTCCCTTGGCTTGTTTGCTTCCCTTCCTTGGCTGCTCAGCAGGTATTCATTTTATGCAGCCCTGATCATTTCAATCGGAGTCACCATCACATTATACCTAGCCATGCTCGCTCTTTTTAGGCTGTTTCATTACAACCCCCTTTCGTGATATAAAAATCAAAAAACGCGTCCTGCGAACAGGACGCGTTTTTCTCTTTGGTGGGAAACCTATTTGGCTCGGTATTAACGAGCGTAAAGTTCGACGACGAGTTGTTCGTTAACGATGGGATTGATCTCCGCGCGTGTCGGGATGCGAACGACGCTTCCACTGAGGTTGTCTTTGTCAACCAGAAGCCAGTCAGGAACAGTGACGATCTGGGTGAGTTCGACCCCGCGCTTGGCTAGGCGGGTTGATTTGTCGGTGGTCTTGATGGCCACGACATCACCAGGCTTGAGATTCATGGATGAAATGTTGGTCTTACGTCCATTCACAGTCACGTGGCCATGTCCCACCATCTGACGAGCACCGCGGAGGGTTTTGGAGAAGCCCATTTTCTGGACAACATTGTCCAAGCGGGTTTCGAGGAGCTGCAGGAGAATCTCACCTGTGACGCCACGGCGGCGGCTAGCGATTTGGAAGTAGCGGCGGAACTGACGCTCCAGAACTCCATACTGGTGGCGGAGCTTTTGTTTCTCGGCAAGAGCAATCGAGTAATCGGTCTGCTTGCGGCGGGAGCCCTTTGGACCATGCTGGCCGGGAGGGTAGTTTTTATTCTCGAATGCTTTTGGTGAGCCGCTGATGAGAACGCCGTAGCGGCGGCTGACTTTAGTTTTGGGTCCAGTGTAACGTGCCATGAAGAGTTTTAAGTTTTAAGTGATTAAATTTTAAGTTGGTGAGGTGTGAGTAGAGTTTGAGGCTTCGAGTCTGCTGCGTGACTTGGGTTGTTTTCTTAAGACTTAAGACTGGAAACTTAAAACTCCTACTGGATCAGACTCGGCGTTGCTTGGGTGGGCGGCAACCATTGTGGGGGATCGGGGTGACGTCGCGGATGACGGTGACATCGAGGCCGATGGCTTGCATGGCTCGGACGGCAGATTCACGGCCTGATCCCGGGCCTTTGACGCGGACTTCGACTTCCTTGAGGCCGTGTCCCATGGCTTGACGGCAAGCGTCTTGAGCGGCCATCTGAGCAGCGTAGGCTGTGCTCTTACGGGAGCCTTTGAAACCACACTTGCCGGCGCTCGACCATCCGATGATGGCGCCACGCATATCAGTGATGCTAATGATTGTGTTGTTGAAGCTGGCTTGAACGTGGGCGATGCCTTGGATCACGCCTTTGCTGCCTTTGGCTTTGACGATCTTGATCGGCTCGATGGTGTCATCGAGGGAGATGCTCACGGGAGCTGGAGCGCCTGTGGATGCGGGCTCTGAGCCGGCAGCTTTTTTGGCTTTCGGAGCGGCCTTGGGTTTTGGGGCCTTCTTAGCTGGGGCTTCTGCTGCCGCAACGGGTGCTACAGGCGCAGTCTCGGCCGGAGTTTCTACTTGGGCTTCGGCTGTTGCGATGGGTGCTACGGGAGCAGTCTCGGATGGAGCTTCGGCTGGTGTTGTGTTTTCTTCACTCATACTTCAATAAATTGCTGGACTAGACTTTGCCGGCTTTGGCGTCTTTGTTGCGCTGAACACCCACTGTTTTGCGAGGTCCCTTGCGGGTGCGGGCGTTTGTGGAGGTGCGCTGACCACGCACGGGAAGGCTGCGGCGGTGACGAATGCCACGGTAGCAATTGATGGCTTGGAGGCGCTTGAGGTTTCCTTGAACCTCACGGCGCAGATCACCTTCGATCGCGATTTTGTTGGCATTGATCGCATGGATGATTGCATTCAATTGTTCAGGCGAAAGATCCTTGGCGCGGGCATTGGGATCAATGTTGGCCTGTTCAAGAACTTTCTTTGTATTGCTGGGCCCCATTCCATAAATGTAGGGAAGGGAGGCTTCGATGCGTTTGTCGCCGGGGATATCTACTCCGAGTAAGCGTGGCATGGTATTAGTGGTTTTGGTTTCGGCTTCCGATGGGATCAGCCCTGTTTTTGTTTATGGCGCGGGTTTTTGCAAACAACGCGGATCACGTTTTGTCGGCGCACGATTTTGCACGCTTCACACAATCTTTTTACTGAGGCTCTAACTTTCATTTTCTTTTATTTGGTTGAAATGACGACGATTCGTTTTTGTGGCGGTAGGTGATGCGTCCCTTGGTTAAATCGTAGGGCGACATTTCCAGCATGACGCGGTCTCCAGGAAGAATACGAATGAAGTGCAGACGCATCTTGCCAGAGATGTGGGCGAGGACGCGATGGCCGTTCTCCAGTTCAATCCTGAACATGGTATTCGGCAATAGTTCCACAACCTTACCCTCTACTTCGATAGCGTCTTTCTTGGCCATGTCAATACTTCTGGAGCGTGGTCTGTAATTAAAACGGTATGCTCAAAATGAGCGGAGGGGAGGCCATCGGCAGTGACGGCAGTCCACTTGTCAGCGAGAACTTTGACTTCAGCGCGGCCCATGTTGATCATGGGCTCGATCGCGAGAGTCATGCCGGCTTTGAGTTTCGGGCCGCTTCCGCGTCTCCCAAAATTTGGCACTTGGGGATCTTCATGAAGTTTGCGTCCAACGCCGTGGCCAACGAATTCCCTCACGACGCTGAAGCCGTTTTTCACGGCCTCAGTTTCGACAAAATTTGAGATATCACCAACGCGGTGACCCGGACGAGCGAGCTGCACGGCACCGTTCAAGATTTCTTCCGTCACAGTGAGAAGACGCTCGACTTCGGGATCAATCAGACCGCAAGCAACCGAGGTGGCGTTGTCGCCGATCCACCCATCGCGAATGATACCTACGTCCATCTTGACGATATCTCCATAGGCGATCGCCCGCGAGCTACCGATGCCATGAACAACCTCCTCATTGAGACTAATGCAAATGTGGCCGGGGAATTTTTTGTAGCCAAGAAAAGCACTTCGCACACCGGCAGCGGACATCAATTGGGAAGCGGTATGATCAATTTCACCGGTGGTCACTCCAGGTGCAATTCGCGAGGCGAGCTCACTGAGAATCTGTGCTGCTGTCTCGCCGGCTTGGCGCATTTTCTCAATTTCGTGAGGGCGCTTGATGGTAATCATGCGGTCTCCTTTACGCTGCTGATGGGTCGCCAATCGCAATCATGAAGATTGTGCAAAAATACAAGAAGGTGGGTCTTGGTGTCCTGACCGAAAAATGGTGGACAAAACGAGGCAACGCGGGTTTTCAAGACTACAGAGGACACACGCTATAGATGCGTGGCGAAATAGATCGTCACACCGGCGATGACGAGGATTGCAATGGCGGCATAGATCCAAACGATGGTCTGGTCGTTAAGGGAATGGGCGGTCGAGAGGCGACTGCGGGACTCTTGAGCGCTGCGGATACGACCCTTCCTGAGGAATCCATCGTAGTGTCGCTGCAAAAGGTGCGTCTCAACTTGGCGCATGGTATCCAAGACGACGCCGACAATGATCAGAAGGCCTGTGCCACCAAAAAATTGGGACGTCATGTAGGGGACTTTGAGGCTTTGGCTGAGTAGTTGGGGAAGCACAGCAACACCCGTCAGGAAGATGGCCCCAGCAAAGGTCAGTCTAGTCATTGTATAATCCAAGAAGTCTGCTGTGGGTTTACCCGGGCGAACCCCGGGAATGAAGCCGCCATACTTTTTAAGATCGTCGGCGATCTGCACAGGCTGGAATTGCGTCGCTACCCAGAAGTAACTGAAGAAAAAGATCATCACTGCATAGAACAGGTAGTGCAGCCAACCGTAAGTAAGCAGGTTTGAAAGGTCCTGAGCCCAACCAACACCGGGGAAGGCCATGTTAAGAATGGTCGAAGGAAAGAGAAGAATGGCTTGGGCAAAAATGATCGGCATGACGCCTGCATAATTGATCTTTAAAGGCATGTACTGAGTCTGGCCCCCATACACTTTGCGCCCGACAACACGCTTGGCATATTGGACGCTGATTTTTCGCTGGGCTTGTGTTACTGCAATAACGGCCGCAATAACAAAGAACAGAAAACCGATCATGAGTACTAGAACTACTGGACTCACGGTAGACTGAGTGGCCGCTGCGCTTGGAACAAATGTTCGCCAAGCTTGGATCAAGCCTGCGGGCAGTTGGGCTAAGATACCAACGGTGATGATAATCGACATCCCATTCCCGATACCTTTTTCGGTAAGCTGGTCGCCCAGCCACATGAGCAGGAGGGTTCCCGCAGTCATGGTGATAATCGTAATGATTTGGAATCCAAACCCAGGGGTTGTCACAAGTGGCAACCCGAGCTTGTTAATCGTATTCATGATTCCTGGGAGGAACGGGTTGGCTTGAGGATTCTCAAAGGAACGAGCCAAGAGATAGGCTTGAAAGATGCAAAGACCGATCGTCGCGAATCGGGTATATTGCATAATCTTCTGACGTCCACCATCTTCACGGGAAAGTTTACCCAGTTGTGGGATAACTGCCGTAAGAAGTTGGAGCATGATCGATGCACTAATAAATGGCATCACTCCCAAGGAGAAGATGGCACAATTGGACAGGGCCCCGCCGCTGAAGAGGTTAAAGAGAGCTGCGACACCGCCACTTGCGGCGGCATCAGCGCGATCAAGAAACCACTGGCGAAGAACCTGAGCATTAACGCCGGGGGTCGTAATCGCAGATCCTGCACGGATAACAATGATAGCAGCGAGGGTGAATAAAACCCTAACGCGAAGCTCAGGAATCTTAAAGATGTTTGCGAAGGCGCTGATCATTGTAAGCTGGCGGAAAAAGCTTAAGCCCTAGCTTCCACCTTCGGAAGGACTACTTTGCCTCCGGCTTTTTCAATTTTTTCACGAGCTATGGCGCTAACTTCGTCCACTTCGATGGTTAGAGCCTTTGTGACTTCGCCGCGTCCAAGAATTTTGATCCCATCGAAGCGACCCTTAACGAGACCAAGCTTACGAAGGGCTTGTTCGGTGATGGTGTCACCAGAACTGAAAGATTTTTCGAGAGTGTCGAGGTTGACGACGCCGTAGAAAGTCTTGAAAGCTTTGTTGTTAAATCCACGTTTTGGCAACTGACGATAGATGGGCATCTGTCCACCTTCGAAACCGAGACGAATTGAGCCACCCGAACGAGCTTTTTGTCCCTTGTGACCTTTACCGGAGGTCTTGCCTTTTCCCGAGCTTTCACCAATACCGAGGCGTTTGCGGCGGTGCTTGGCACCGGGGTTGGGTTTAAGTGTATGCAATCTCATGGTAATTAAGCGGAAGCAGGTACAACAGGAAGTGCGTCGACTTTTGGACGGATTGTTTTACCGCGGAGGCGGAAAACTTCTTCTTTCTGACGGAGTTGAGTGAGTGCAGCGATCGTGGCATGAACCACGTTGGCATGATTGCTGGAACCAAGGGACTTAGCAAGAACGTCGCGGATTCCAACAGCTTCGAGGACGGCGCGAACGCCGCCACCTGCGATGACGCCCGTTCCAGGCGAGGCAGGACGCAGGAGAACGCGACCCCCACCAGATTCACCAATCACCATGTGAGGGATCGTATTGTCCTTCACAGAGATTTTCACCATGCGTTTCTTAGAGGCATCGGTAGCTTTTCTGATTGCTTCGCTCACCTCATTGGCCTTGCCGAAGCCCACGCCAACTTTTCCTTTTTGATCGCCACAGACGATCAGGGCACTGAAGCTGAAACGGCGACCGCCTTTGACAACTTTGGCACATCGATTAATGAAGACGACCTTTTCGGTGGTCTCCTTGGGTTCCCTAGGCGTATCGTTACGGGAGGGTTTTCTATCTCTGGATTTCGGAGGCATGGTAAGTCGTGTTAGAATTCAAAGCCACCCTCACGGGCAGCATCGGCAAGGGCTTTAACCTTGCCATGATATTTAAAACCACCGCGGTCAAAAACGACCTTGGTGATTTTGTGAGCGGCGGCTCGTTCGGCGATGAGTTTTCCTACTTCAAAAGCAGTGGCTACGTTGGCCCTCGATCCGGGTTTAGCGCGGAGTTCCTCTTCTGTCGTATTGACAGAGACAAGGGTTTTGCCTATGGTGTCGTCAATAACTTGAGCAGTGATGTGGCGACCGGAAAAGTGAACTGCCAAGCGAGGACGAGCGGGAGTACCGCTGAGCTTTTTACGCAGGCGAGTGTGTCGAAATTTTCGTTTATCTGTGACGGACATGGTTTATTGGACGGTTTTGCCTTCCTTGCGGCGGATTTGTTCACCAACGAAGCGGACGCCCTTGCCTTTGTATGGCTCAGGTGGATAGTAAGCACGAATATCTGCGGCACATTGACCAACGACCTGCTTATCAATGCCTTCTATTGAAATTTTTGTATTCTCGGTAACGGTAATTTTGACACTTGAAGGAATGTCAAACAGGATCGGGTGAGATTTGCCAAGACTGAGATTGAGCTTCTGACCTTGGACGGCAGCTTTGAATCCGACTCCATGAATCTCCATATCACGTTTGAAGCCATCTGTGACTCCCGTGATCATGTTGGAGAGAAGAGAGCGCGAAAGACCGTGCAGGGCGCGCTGCTCACGATTGTCTCCATCGCGATCGACTGATAGTTCGCCCCCATCGACTTTTGCCGTAATTTTATTTGGGAGGTTCCATTCAAGCTTTCCTTTTGGACCCTCGATATTGACTGCTCCGTTGGGAGCCACGGTTACTTTTACCTTTGGCGGAACCGTAATAGCCTTTTTGCCGATACGTGACATGGTTACCAGATGTAGGCGAGCAATTCGCCGCCGACGTTTTGTTTGCGCGCCTCGTGACCGGTCAGGATGCCGCGGGAGGTGGAGAGGACCGCGATGCCCATGCCGCCGAGGACGCGAGGAATTTCTCCTGCTCCCACATAGCGACGAAGGCCGGGACGGCTCACGCGTTTCAGGCCGGTGATGGCGCTGGTTTTGTTAACGAATTTGGTTTGGATTTTGATATTTTGATGGCCTTCAATCGTCACTAATTCCGTCTCGTTGATGTATCCTTCCTTCTTGAGAATGAGGGCAATATCGCTCTTGAGCTTAGAATAGGGAAGTGTGAGGGAAGCTTGGCCTGCAGTGGCAGCGTTGCGAAGGCGGGCAAGCATATCGGCAATGGGATCAGTCATATCGTGGTATTAAGCGGCTGGCAAAGTTGCGGATTTGTTATCGGCTTGCTTCTTAACTTTGTCGGTAAAGGGCATGCCCAGTTCCGTGAGGAGAGACTTAGCTTCAGCATTGGTGGACGCCGTTGTAACAATCGTCACATCAAATCCCACATTTTTCTTGATCCGATCGAGTTCAATTTCTGGAAAAATCGATTGGTCAGCAACACCAAGTGTGTAGTTTCCCTGTCCATCAAAAGCTCGGGGAGAGATTCCTCGAAAATCGCGGATGCGGGGCAGCGCCGTTTTGATGAGACGCTCGAGGAACTCATACATGATCTTGCCGCGGAGGGTCACTTTGGCTCCGATCGCTTGGTTCTCGCGGAGTTTAAAATTTGAGATCGCTTTTTTAGCCATCGTCGTCACTGGACGCTGGCCAGTGATGGTTGTTAGCTCGGTTCGAGCTATTTCGAGTGATTCCTTGACATCAGGCGCTGAGCCGATGCACGTATTGATAACGACCTTCGTAATCTTAGGAATCTGATGGACATTGGCATACCCGTGTTTCTCTCGCAGGGCGGGAATAACGCGAGTCTTGTAGTCGGTAAGGAGTTCAGGTTCTTGAGTCATGGCAGTATGCTACTTACGCGGCTTTTTTGGACTTTTTATCACGTGTCACTGTCTCGAGCAGTTTCACATTGGAGATGTGGATTGGGCCCTCGCGTTCGAGAATGGCACCATTTGGATGGTCTTGCGACTTGCGTTGGTGTTTCTTGATCATTCGAACACCTTCCACGATGACCTGCTCTTTGGCGGCCTTGACTTCGAGGACTTTTCCGCTGGCGCCTTTGTGGTTACCAGAAATGACTTGAACAGTGTCGCCACGGCGAACATGAAATTTAGGTTGGCTCATTATAGGACCTCCGGGGCAAGGGAGATAATTTTCATAAAGTTTTTCTCGCGAAGCTCACGGGCAACAGGGCCGAAGATACGAGTTCCGCGAGGGTTCATATCTTTGTCGATGATCACGATAGCGTTACTATCGAATCGGAGCGCAGAACCATCCTCACGCATGACTGGCTTTTTCGTACGGACGATAACGGCGCGAACTACATCTCCTTTTTTGACCGTTCCACCGGTGGAGGCTTCCTTGACGTTGGCGGTGATGATATCACCGATGCGGGCGGTTTGGGTGGCCTTGCCGATGACACCGATCATGGTGGCCATACGGGCACCAGTATTGTCAGCAACATCGAGGCGTGAGCGGATTTGAATCATGGCAAATTAATGTTTGAGAACTTCAACGAGACGCCAGCGCTTGGTACGACTGAGCGGGCGGGTTTCCATGATGCTGACGCGATCCCCGATTTGGGCTTCATTTTTCTCGTCGTGAGCGTGGAATTTGGTGACGTGCTTGGTAATTTTGCCAAACTTCGGATGCGGGACGCGGGTGATTGTGCGAACAACAATAGTCTTATCCATTTTGTTCGAAACAACTTCACCTACACGAACTTTACGGAGTCCGCGGGACTCGGCTGGTGTGGCTGCGGGAGTGAGTGTATCTTCCATTGACTACTTAACGGCTGCTTCCCGGGCCTTGCGGCTGAGAACGGTTTCTATGCGAGCGACGTTGCGGCGCGCGACTTTGATCAGGTGAGGTCTCTCTAGCTGAGAATTTTGTTGTTGAATCCTCAGGTTGAAAGCCTCCTCTTTGAGTTCCCGTTTCCGGGTAAGAAGTTCTTTCGGTGTGAGTTCCTGGATTTCCTTGATTTTCATTGGGAATTAGGCTGCGTGATGACGCGTGAGGAAGCGTGTGCGCAGTGGGAGCTTGTTAGCAGCTAATCTGAGAGATTCGCGGGCAACGGTTTCAGAAATACCATCCAATTCGAAGAGAATATTGCCTGGACGGACAACGGCAACCCAATATTCTGGTTGACCCTTACCTTTACCCATTCGAGTCTCGGGTGGACGAGCGGTAACTGACTTGTCTGGGAAAATTCGGATCCAGAGCTTGCCTTTACGCTTCATGTTACGGGTGAGGGCAACACGTGCAGCCTCGATCTGGGTATTTGTAATCCAGCCACGCTCCAAGGTTTGGAGACCGAACTCACCGAAATCAATAGTTGTGTTTCGTGAGGCGAGACCCTTGCGGCTACCCCGCTGTGTCTTGCGATATTTCACGCGTTTGGGCATTAATGGCATATCGTTATCCTTTTACTTAAATTTTGTTATATGTCGATTAAGCCGGTTGGGGTTCACCAGCTGGGGCTTGTAATGCAAGCGAAGATTGGCGTGGTTCGGGAGCTTTTTCTACGACCTCCTCAACCTTTTTACAAATCCAGCACTTGACGCCAATTTTACCGGCTACGGTTTCAGCTTCTGTGAAACCGTAATCAATTGGGGTACGGAGGGTATGAAGTGGAACCTTGCCCTCATGATAACGCTCGGTACGAGCAATTTCAGCACCACCCAAACGACCGGCTACCCGGATTTTAATTCCGAGTGCGCCTTGCTCCATAGTGATTTGAACAGCACGCTTCATCGCTCGGCGGAAAGAAATACGACGCTCCAACTGTGAGGCGACGTTCTCTGCAACGAGTTGGGCATCCATGTCAGGATTTTTAACCTCAACAATATCGATCTTGACTTGTTTACCACCTGCGAGGTCACTCACTTCTTTGGTAAGGCCTTCAATTTCTTGGCCTCGGCGACCAATTACAACACCCGGACGAGCTGTGTGGATGGTAACACGAACGCTATTCCAAGCCCGCTCGATAACAATCCGTGAGATGGCTGCTTGCTTTAGCTTTTTCTTGAGAACATTGCGGATTTTTTGGTCTGCAATGAGGTAGTCGGCAAAATCTTTGCGTGAGGCGTACCAACGTGAACCCCAGTCACGAGTGATGGGGAGGCGGAACCCGATTGGATTAACTTTTTGTCCCATAATTATTCCTTGGTGTCCGCTGGCGTGGCGGAGGCTTCAGTTTCTACGGCCGCAGACTTCTCCGCTTTAGGGGCTGAGGTTTTCTTGACGACCTTTTTGGTTGTTGACTTCTTCTTTTTGGGTTTGTCCTCACGACGAACAATTTCTATTTCGTCGGTAAGAATAACACGAATGTGGCTTGTGCGCTTGCGGATTGGGCCTGCGCTACCACGAGCCTTCGGTTGAGAACGTTTCAAGGTAGGGCCTTCGCCTACCACAGCCTCTTTAACTACCAGATCATTGAGGTTGAGACTGTTGTTATTTTCTGCATTTGCGATGGCGCTCTTGAGGGTTTTAAGAATCAGCCCAGCCGCTTTTTTCGGAGTGAAGCGCAAGAGATCGAGCGCGTCGGTAGCGGGTAGACCTTGAATGGCACGAGTGACCTCGCGAGCCTTGAAGGCCGAGATTTTTGCGAACCTGTGAATTGATTTTACCTGCATTTTTATTTGTGTTAAATTATTTTTTTGCATCCACTTTGAGGATGTCACCTTTTCTTACTATCTCCGTTTCAGAGGAGAGACTTTGAATCACAGCACCGGAAATTTTTTCTCGCACGTCTACTACCTTGACATGATTGATGACTTTGCCATCGCGAAGAACACTAAATGGCATTCCAACCTTGACTCCATGGGATTTACCAACATTTGCAACGACCAAGGAAATTTCGTCCTTGGTTTCAATGACTATGGCTTCCGAGAGTAGCGGAGGCGATGGCAGCGCCCCTTGAGTTGGGCTTGAGCCTAGTATTTCGACGGTTTTTCTTAACTCGGTCTCAACATTCATTCTGCATTGTGCATTGATTCCATTGGAGCTCTGAAGAAGAATTTGGATGGATTCAGAGAGCAATAATAGCTGGTTTCTTGCCTTGGAGTTGTTTTCTTTCAACACTCTAAGTTCTCTAAGTGCCTGAATGAGGCGCGTCTCGAGTTGGGCACTACTATTATCTTGGTTCGGTACGCCAAGTGTCTCAAGACGCAGGTTGGCTTCTGCAAGCTCTCTTCGGCTTGTTTCAGCTTGTTCAGCAGCTTGTGCAACAGTCTCGCTAAGAGAGTTTATTGTCGTCTCGGCAAGGAAGAGCTTCTCTTTCCATGCGGCAACACGGTTTGAGTCAGACTCTAGGCCATCTTGCCTAGCGTCTTCAGTCTGTGATTCAAAATCTGTCAAAGATCGGTCATCCTTGGCTAGCGCTTCGAAAAGTGCTATCAGGATGATGAGTGCTGCCGCCATGGCGACAACTCTCATGAGTTTATTTGGTCACTTTTGCGGTGTGAGAACCGTGTTTCTTAAAGATACGCGTTGGGGAAAACTCCCCCAATTTATGACCAACCATATTTTCAGTTACGAAAACAGGTATAAAGGTCTTGCCATTATGAACGTTAAAAGTGTGGCCGACAAAGTCTGGCGTGATCGTGCTCCGGCGGGACCAGGTTTTAATTGGCTTTTTCCCACCTGCTTCATTCATTTTATCGATTTTATCGAGGAGCTTCCACTCGACGTATGGGCCTTTTTTAAGTGAACGTGCCATGATTAATTCTTAGCTTTGGATTTGCGGCGCTGAACGATGAAGGTATCGCTGGGTTTGTGTTTGCGACGTGTTTTGAAGCCTTTTGCAAGTTGTCCCCATGGGGACATAGGATGATGACGACCGCCACCGCCTTTACTCTTGCCTTGTCCGCCACCCATTGGGTGATCGACGGGGTTCATGACCATGCCTCGGACATGGGGACGAATTCCGAGCCAGCGGCTGCGGCCGGCCTTGCCCGATGAGACGTTCATGTGGTCGGAGTTCCCGACTTGGCCGATTGTGGCGTAGCAATTTTCGTTGATGCGACGGATTTCTCCGGAGGCCAATTTAACAAGCGCATACCCGCCTTCGCGGTTAGCAAGGATGGCTACGGACCCCGCGCTGCGAACAATCTGTCCGCCACGGCCTGGGATAAATTCCACGTTGTGAATCGAAGTGCCAAGAGGAATGGATTTTAGTGGCAGCGCGTTGCCCACGTTGGGATCCACCTTCTCGCCAGCCACGACTTTACTACCAACTTCAAGGCCGATTGGAGCTAGGATGTAGGCCTTCTCCCCGTCCTGGTATTTGAGAAGAGCGATGCGGGCAGTACGGTTAGGATCGTATTCGATCGCAGTTACTTCAGCGATCGCATCGCGACGGCTGCGCTTGAAATCAATGATGCGATAGCGACGCTTGTGACCGCCGCCAACGTGCCGCATGGTAATGCGACCTTGGTTGTTCCGGCCTCCAGTTCGCTTGATGGCTTCTGTGAGCTTTTTTTCCGGTTTAGTTTTCGTGATCTCAGCAAAGTCGGGGAGCGCCTTGAATCGCGCGGCCGGAGTGAGAGGTCTAAAAGTTTTGATGCCCATGGTTCGAGTTTCTTAGACGAGATTAAACGAGATCGATTTTTTCGCCCTCTTTGAGAGTCACAATTGCTTTTTTCCAGTTGGCTTGGCGGCCGAAATCAGCGCGGCGCTCACGTTTCTTTTTTCCGGCAAAGTTTGCCGTGTTTACGGACGCAACCTTCTTTTTAAAGATCACTTCGATAGCGCGTTTGATTTGGATTTTGTTTGCAGAAGGGCGAACACGAAAAACATATTTGTTGAGCTTCTCGGAGAGAAGGGTAGCCTTTTCGGTGAGCAGCACCGTTTGGATATGGTCGTATATATCTGTGTTCATGACGCGAGCCTTTCAGAAATTTTTTCCAGCGCTGCTCGGGTCAGGATGATTTTGTCGAAAGCAAGCAAGTGCTCGGTATTGACATCGGCGGCGCGGGTGAGTTGAGCCGCTGCTACGTTTCGAGCGGCTTTGAAGGTGTTTTCATCGAAGCCCTCGGAAACGACGAGAGTTTTACGTGCGTTCGGAGTTGTCGAGTTGAGCAGAGTAACGAATTGTTTAGTTTTTGGCTCAGCGACGGTGAAGGTATCGACGAGCAAAACATCGCCAAGAGCGATGCGTGCGCTGAGGGCTTTGCGGAGAGCGAGCTTCTTGACCGCTTTAGGAGTGTTCTTAGTATAATCACGTGGCACAGGACCGTGGGCAACTCCACCACCGACCCAGACAGGGCTCGAAAAATAACCGGCACGAGCGCGGCCTGTTCCTTTTTGGCGCCATGGCTTGCGACCGGATAGGTTCACATCCGCTTTAGTTTTGGCGCAGGCTGTACCGCTCCGGCGAGCTGCTTGCAGAGCAACAACGACGTCATGGACAGCTTGGTTGCCCTTTGCTTCATCAGTGATGAGTTCAATCTTTGCCTTTGCGGCATCTGCGGCTGTGAGAACGGTGGCGCTCATGGTCAAATTTTTTCAACTGCACAGCAAATCGAGACCGCTTGGGAAGCGGCTTTGGAATGAATGTGTGCATGGAATTTCATGTATGGGTTTTTCCGTTGAGCCTCAATTTTAAAGGAACAAGTTTGACAGTGTGTCTTCAACTGGTCCCCCCCGAGGCTTAGCGGGAAGGGGGAAGCTATAGAGCTGTGGAAAATTGGCAAGATAAAAAATGAAAAAAAAACTAGAGGCTCAAGACGATTCGATGTGGGGGTCGTTTCACTTATCGATTTAGTAGCGAAAATCCGGCTTCGAATCAGCCGAGGAATCCATCTCAGAAATCGGATGGATCACATCAACAGGTTCCGGCAGAGGCTCGGACTCAAGAGAAGAAGACGGGGGGAGAGACTCGGGAGAAGGTGATGCTCCTACACGCGCAGAGCGTTTGCGGGAGCGGCTAGCAGGCTCGATCAGCTTTGGCACAGGCGCCGGTGCAAGCACTTCATTTGCGATGTAGCCCGAGCGACCGTCAGCAATCGTCACATAGCTGTAGCCAAATTCGCGGCGCAGCATTTTGACGCGCTCTCCATGCCGGAGCGAGGCATCGGGCCCCCTGTCTTGAGCAGGTCCAATGAGATAAAAAAGCCCATAGTCCTCTTTGACTAAAAACTCTGGCGCCTGGGATGGATCGAATTTCTCAGTTGCACAACCGACAAGGCAGATCGTTGTGCAAAAAAGAGCGCAGCGGATTTTTGTAAAAAGCTCCATGATATTATTGATGGAAGGAATGTGCACTGGCATCTGGCAAGCCGCAACCGGATTGGCAGACACCGCTCGGGGTCACAATCGAATTCTTCAAAGCGAGGCCAGCATTGACTTTCGCTCCGGGCCAAACAATCACGTTTTCGAGCCTTGCAAATTTCCCTACCTCGGCTCCGGCCGCAACCGCGGACCATCCCGTAATGACAGCCTCCTCAGCAACCCGCGCGCCGATTTGAATAGGCTCAAGCCAGTCGGGCGGAAGATAGGAAAATTGATGGCCACCGACAGTCAAGGCCTGATGAACTTCCATGTAAGCTGGAAGGTTTCCGATATCAAACCACACGCCTTCGTTGATCACTTCCCCTCCAACGGGCATTCCACGCCGCATCAGGTCAACTAGGACTGGTATGATGGAAATTTTTTCTTCGGTCGGTATGTATTGGAAAATTTCCGGCGAAAAAACGCTCACTCCCGTGAAAAGAAATGCCGGCTCTGAACGACCACCCATGAGCCCGCGCATGTCGGTGATACAGCCAGTAGCCGGATCGCACTGGATGCGGCGTTCGCCTCCCGAATCTCGAAGCGCCAACGTGGCGATGCGGCCCGAACGCTGATGCGATGAGATCAAGGTCTGAAGGGGAAAATCGGCAAGCACATCCCCATTATAGACAATAAAAGGCTCATCGCCGATGAGGTCGCGGGCATTCAGGATTCCTCCTCCGGTTTCCAAAAGATGTGGCTCGTGTCGAAACGAAATGGAACATCCGCGATACTCCGCGCGCCCGGACTCCTCGCCAAGCCAGCGTGAATAGGCCTCCGGTCGGTGGTGTGTATTAACAACGAAGCGGGTAATCCCTGCCGCCATCAGATGATCCAGTGCAAACGTTATGAGCGGCCTGTTGACGATGGGCACAAGGGGCTTGGGCCGTTGATCGGTGAGTGGTCGCAGACGCGTTCCCAATCCAGCGCCGAGCACGAAGGCGGTCTTGATGTTTTTACTCAAAGGGAATCCTCCGACGGGAGATTGTCACGTTTCATGCGAGACAAAGAAACGCATCGGCTTCATCTCGCTTTCGATAAATCCATGCTTCCGGTAAAAGCTCCGGATTTCCTCGGGGTTGTCGGTGAGAAGTGTGATTCGGAGAAATTTTTTTTCGCGCGCAAACCCAATGGCATGTTGCAGCAAACGGGAACCATAGCCGCTTCCGCGATGGTCTCGATGTACCACCAGGTCCTCGAGCACGAGAACAAATCCACCCTCCGCCGTGCTGATGGTGATGAGAAGATTGATCATGCCAATGATCATCCGCTCGTTGCGAAGAACGAAAATCCGACCTCTTGCGGGCTGCTCCAATATCAAACGCAGTGCGCGCATTTGCTTCTCGGGATCGGGTTGAAAATCCGCTTCCTGCTGGAACAAGTCACGAAGCAGTTCTGTCAACTCGGGAAGGTCGTCCAACGTCGCGGGTTCGATTTGGAGATTGGGCATGGAGATTCTATCTCACACCGCGTTCCCGCAAGCAACCCGACAGCGAGGAAATCAACGTCCAAATTTTCGATCCAACTCGTAGAACGACCACTGAATCATGGTAGGGCGACCCTGGGGACAAGCATAGGGCAACTCGCATTTCAACAACTCGCGTACTAGGCGACGCGCCGATGATTCCTCGTATTCGAACCCGTTGATTGCAGCAATTCGAGAGACCGATCGCACCAGTGCGTCGAGCACTGGCTGACCCGATCCGATGAGGCCGGTAGAGCGGAGGGTTTCGCAAACCTCCAGCAGAGCCATGCGGGCATCACGCTGCGAGAGGCAAGTCGGCAGGCCTTCCACCTTGAATGAGCAACCGCCGAATGGCTCAAGCAAAAAACCTGCCGCCTGCAGAGCACTTAAATTTTCAGAGATCCACACCGCATCTTTTGAAGTCAGCTCGATAATCTCAGGCAGGAGGAGTTGTTGGGAAGCAACCTGACCCATTCCAGCTTCCCGGCGAAGACCTTCAAAAAGGATTCGTTCCGAGGCCGCGCGAGTATCGAGCAGAACCAACCCTTCAGCACCCTCCAGTAAAATCCAACGTCCACCGAGACCTCCCACCAATCGAAATGCATCAACCGCCTCGTCAGGCTTCGACGGAAGCGGCATTGAAGGCAACTCCATGTGAGGCGGGGGAGGAAATGACACGTGCTGAGGCGTTGGAGAAACAGAAACCGGAGCTTCTTCGTGATGGAGGGGTCGATCCATTTTTGCAGGCGCTGCAATGGGCGTCCGAAATGCATCCAACGCTCGCTTCGCGGCTGTATACACAGACTGCCGAACGAGGTCTGGCCTATGCAGACGCACCTCGCGCTTGGCGGGATGGACGTTGCAATCGAAGGCCAGCGGATCCATCGAAATCCTCAATACCGCGAGCGGGTGTCTCCCCTTGGGAAGCGCTTCAGAGTAAGCCTCGCGGAGCGATTGAAAAACAGCCGGACATTGCACCACTCGACGGTTCAGAATTACAAATTGAAGTTCCCGATCGAGTCTGCCCTCCCCCGGTTTGGCGACAAAGCCCTCGATCTGAATCCCATTATCTTCAGTCGACTCAATGGGCATGAGGCGCGCTATGAAATCGGCTCCGAAGAGGTCGCGAATACGCACTTCGTCATCATTTGTGGCCGCCGCCTGCCACACGAGTCGCCCATCGCGCACGAGCGCCATCGCCACGCTGGGATGCGCAATGGCGAGGGCCTGCATTTGCTGCAAGATGTGAGCCGCCTCGGTCTCCTCACCTCGCAGGAATTTTTTGCGCGCAGGGAGATTGAAGAACAGCGATCGCACTTCAACCGAGGTCCCGGGAGCTCCCCCACTGTCCACAACAGACTCGATTTTCCCTCCATTGATTTGGATTTCCGTGCCGACAGCCGCTTCGGAAGGACGAGTCACCAAGCGGAATCTTGAGACGCTTGCGATACTCGGCACAGCCTCCCCACGGAATCCCATCGTGCCAACGTCTGCCAGATCCGCAGCGGATCGGATTTTACTCGTGGCATGCCTTTCTAGACTCAGAAGGGCATCCTCCCGATCCATACCGGAGCCATCGTCCTCGACACGGATCAGCTGGGTGCCACCTCTGGCAAATTCCACCCGAATCCTGTGCGCACCCGCATCAATGCTATTTTCAACAAGTTCCTTCACCACGGAAGCCGGACGCTCGACAACCTCACCCGCCGCGACTTGGCTTGCAACTTCATCTGTGAGCAGGCGGATTTTTCCCATGTCATTTGACTTTGCACGGATTCGTTCATAAGAAAAGGACGTGATCACATTCACGAACCAAGCCGCTCGTGCCCTGCTTGACCTCATTGCATCCAAAGGTTCAGGCGATGGACTCCGCCTCGCCGTTGAAAAGGGCGGATGTGCGGGGCTTCAATATGTGATGGAGATCGACTCGGCAAAGCCCTCAGATCTGATCATTGAGCACTTGGGTGCCAAGGTGTTTATTGACCCTGAGAGTGCCGAGCGGCTAAGAGGATCTTCATTGGACTACGAGGATGGTCTTTCGGGCGCTGGTTTTCGAATCCACAATCCCCAAGCCACGCGTTCATGTGGCTGCGGAACATCCTATGAACCAGCACCGTCAGCTGAGGCTTAGACAAGAATGCCGCAAAATCCGGAGACAAAAAACAGCCGCGCTTGGTTTAAGGATCCTGATTCCGATTCCTCCAAACCTGCCCGAAACGAGGAAAGCGGACTCTTTGGATGGACGATTCTCATTCTTATATTCATAGGAATAGCAATTACTTGCTGGATCGGCAGCTTCTATATTTTCGGACATCCAGAAAAACCATTTAGCCATGAGGTCCTCTCGAAGCTGAAAAAAATCGAGCCTCCGAAGCGCTTTGAACTCACCGAAGCGCCGCGCGGCGAGTTTCTTCGCACGCAACAAATTCTCGATCGCTACGGAAAAATGAAACCTCGTCAACTCGAGCACACGAACGACACCCTCATTCGAAATTATATCCGAAACTACAAGCCAGCCGACGGGCTTGTTCCCTATGTCCTCGGCACGTTCAATATCCTCGATTCCTTTGAACTCGCCGGAAATGATTACTTCCCCTCAGGCGTGGCTGCATTGGCTGTGTCGAAGGATGACCCCCGCCTTCTCATTGAGCAGATTTTTTCCTCGGGCAAGCGGGTTGTCCCCACGCTCCACCGGACACTGCTGACCGGTCTCGATATTGATCTGAAGCGTGAGAATGAACTGGCAGCCATCATCCACATCGAGAAGCTCAAGGATGGGCGAATCAAGCTGACAACCATATCGATCATGTATCCGAGTTACGAATCCGCGTCTGCCGACGGCACATTCACGCTCGATCCGCCCGCATTGCTCAACGTGAAAGCCGGACTTCCTGTTATCGATGCAGCCCGACAGGGAGAAGCCGACGCGAAGTACGAGCACTTCCGTAAAAAGACCCGCTTGGCTTCAAAAAAACAAGAGCCCAAGGTCGACGATCCCGCTATAGCCCAAGCTCGGCTCATGCGAGTCGAGAAGCCTCTTCCCGCTTACACTCCAGAGGCCACTCCTGCTCCAACTCCAGTCCTTCTGGCATCAGCCGCCCCCACGCCAAGCGATATCGCTCCCTCCCCCACTCTGGCTCCCACGCCGTTGCCTTCTCCATCTGCAGAACCCTCTCCGTTCCCATCTCCAATTTCCTCTCCAAGTCCCTCCCCAAGCGCTTCACCGACTCCATCGCCCACTCCTGAAGTTCGCAAAGCCATCGCCGCTGCCGGTTCTAAAAATTGGCAAACCTACGAACCCAGCCGCATGCCAAGAGGACGTCTCATCGCGACCAGCGAACTCGCCGACATTGCAAAAAAGGGAACCGGTGGTGAGCGGATTTATTTGCAAGGCAGCTTCAATGTCACCGCTGCGGGAGGTGACCGCGCCGTCATGCGCTCGCCGCAGCGCTTTGGATCAAGGGCCGAAAATATTCGTATCATTGTGCAATACCCGAATGGCATGACCGCCCCGACGGAGGGATCTGCCGTGACGCGCGATGCGCGACGCCCCTTTCAGGTCATGGATGTGAAGGAGAGTCCAGGCGGGCAGATCAACGTGTATGTCCGCGAGGTCACCCAGCCTTAGCGGCCGCATCCAATCCGAAATCCGAGGTGAGGGGCCGATGCACTTTTCCCGTTTTATGGAATTGGCGCTCTACGATCCGCTCGACGGCTACTACGCCTCGAACCGAGCTGCTGTGGGAAAAGAGGGGGATTTTTTCACCAGTGTGAGCGTCGGCCCCGTCTTCGGAGCAGTGCTGGCAGGTCAGTTTTTGGAGATGTGGGATAGGCTGGGCAAGCCCTCAGATTTTCACCTCATCGAGCAAGGGGGAAATGACGGCAGGCTTTCCAGCGATATCCTAAACGCCCTTGATGGCACTCCTCTAGCCTGCGCTCGGCTGATCCTCATCGAGCCGCTGGCCCATCTTCGTGAAAAACAGGCTGCCATACTCACCGGCCGCGATGTGCGATGGATCGAGGGGCCTGAGAAGCTCGGGGACTTTCAGGGAATACATTTTTCCAACGAGCTTTTCGACGCCCTGCCATTCGATATTTTAGAGGCTCGCAGCGGGCTCTGGTACGAACTCTTGGTGCATGCCGACGATGAGGGATTTCATTTCAATCCCTCACGCCAAACATTGCCTGACGTCCCTCTGCCAGCCCGAACGGACGGCTTCCGGGTGGAAATTCGGCGCCACCAGTGTGAACTGCTTCAAGCCGTGAGCAAGCGCCTGCAGCGCGGATTTGTTTTAGCCATCGACTATGGCATGACCCAGGCGGAGCTCCTCGCCCCTCATCGTTCAGAAGGGACTCTTGCCTGCTACGCACGCCATCAACGCGATGCCACGCCACTCGAAAATCCGGGAGAAAAGGACATCACGGCCCATGTGGATTTCACCGCACTTGCGAGGGATGCCACCGCCTGCGGCCTTGATCTGGAGGGCTACACCGACCAGCACCACTTTCTCGTGGGCGCCGCCACGCCTCTGCTCAAATCCTTCGAAGCCCTCCCCCTCACTCCCTCCACGCTCAAAATCTTGCGCAGCCTGCGCACGCTCCTCCACCCCGAAACTATGGGGACACAATTCAAATCGATCCTGTTCTCAAAAAACGCCGCCCTCACCGAGCCTCTATCCGGGTTCCAACATGCAAAAAATTGGAACTATCTTCTGGATCAGCGCCACGGGCCCATATCCGCCTGATTACTCTCGAATGGTTAATTCAGAATGATCTTAGCCTGGAGGCCAATCCATGTGTCGCCCACCGAGGATATGAATGTGGAGGTGGGGAACGGATTCGCCACCGTGCGAACCGTTATTGATGACGAGGCGGTAGCCGGAGGAGGCGATATTTTCGCGGCGGGCGATTTCGGCAGCGGTGAGGAGTAGGTGGCCGAGGAGTGTTTGATCATCGGCTTGTGCGACTCCGATGCGGGCGATGAGTTTTTTGGGAACGACGAGGATGTGGACGGGCGCTTGCGGTGAGATGTCGCGAAAGGCGAGGCACTGGTCGTCCTCAAAAACGATGTTGGCGGGGATTTCGCGAGCAATGATTTTTTCGAAGAGGGTCATGCGAGTTGGAGATTGAGCTCTTGCGCGCGGTGGCTTGCGGCGGCTTCGGTACGAATGAACGAGACGATCTCGCTCATGAGAGTGGAGCAGTCGCTGGTCCAGTGCTTGGCACAGCGCAGGAGCTTGACGCAATCGTGCAAGCCATGGATTTCGACATGGCGCGTGGGAGACTCAAGGATTTCATGCAGGCGCATGTGGAGGAGCTTAAAAAAAACCAGCTCATAGCCAGAGTCGGCGCGGCGGGCAAGTTCAGAGAGTGAGAGCGTAACGGGCGGCGGAAGTGTCTCAAAGCAGCGGGCGACATCCGAGTAGCCGATGACCTGTAACACGGACTGAACGGCTTTTTCCAAACGTGAGATGGTTACGATATTTTCCTCAAATTCCTGCTGGAGGTAGCTGGAGATACTTTCCGTGACGTGGGTCGTGAGCCACCACTTTTTGTAGCCCGCGACCTCAGCGGCCCGAACGACGGCTGAGGCCAACCATGCGCGGTCGTAATTCATCACGCTGCCATCTTGGAAGCGAACGAGTGGGTAGTTGTCGCGGAGGGCAATCACTTTTTAAAGAGTTCAGCCTGATCGGGAGTCAGGGCGACGCGTCGGCCGAGGGATTCGATTTCCTCGATGAAGTCACCGACTTCCTGGAACTGGCGGTAAACGGAGGCGTAACGCACATAGGCTACGGGGTCAAGCGCGTGCAGGCGGGCCATGACGAGAGCCCCGAGATGTTTCGATGAGAATTCACGCTCTTGGCTATTTTCGATTTCCTGCAGAATGTCTTCAACGACATGTTCGATGGCTTCCAAGGTAACTGAGCGCTTTTCGCAAGCTTTTCCAATGCTGCCGAGCAGTTTGCTGCGCTCAAAAAGCTCATGGCGACCATCACGCTTGATCACACGCAATTCATTGCGCTCCAGTACTTCGTACGTCGTAAAACGAGACTGGCAATCGAGGCATTCTCGGCGACGACGGATTGTGGCTCCGTCTTTCGAGAGACGGGAATCAATAACTTTATCGTCGAGAGTCCCACATTTTGGGCAGCGCATATATGTTGTAGTGAACCGAAGAGCGATCGCAAAATTCCCACAAGATGTAGGGAGGTCAATTTTATTTTTCAAAACAGGAAAATTTTTAAAAGTTTTTCTTGTCCAAAGGCGAAGGGTTTTACACGTTAATTCCATGAGCTTTCTCAATACCCCACGCTGCTCCCGCTCGAAACCCACTTCGGCCATCTTGCACGGCTTCACCCTCATTGAATTGCTTGTCGTGATCACAGTCATTGCGATCCTGGCCGCGCTCGCGCTTCAAACTGCTGGCTATGTCCAGAAAAAAGCTGCCCGAAGCCGTGCGGAAGCCGAAATTGCAGCTCTTTCTGCGGCGCTCGAAAGCTACAAGGCAGATAACGGAGATTACCCAGTGGGCACGAATGGAAACCCCGATACAACAGCCTCGAGCGGAACAAACAATGCATTTCTTCGTGCGGCCTTAGCTCCAACGACCGGAAAAGTATATTTTGAGTTTCCCAAAGGCATGGGAACAAATACTACGAACATCTCGAACCCAGATCAAAATATTGTCGACCCATTCGGGGGAAACTATGGTTACTACTATACTAGTACAGGTGCTGCTAACGCTGGGATGAAAAATGGAACGAACTTTTTTGATCTATGGTCACGTTGCGGAACGACAAACACTAACCAGTGGGTCAAAAACTGGTAACGAAGCGGAATGCTACTAAATCGCAAACGCGTGAAACTTTGGCGCGTTAACTGACTGAGCAGAGTAAAACTTGAAAATCGCGGCTAGCTTCCGTTGTGTTCCACACTGCGAGGGAACTTTTTGATTGGAGGCCGTTCCCTGATCGAGAAACTTGTTTTAAAAGCCCTAATCAGTAATTTTTAAGAAGGTTTATAGGGACGCGGCGGCTTCTTTTGCTGCAGCAGCTTTTCCGGCGTACCATTTCTCGTATTCCTCAACAGGAACGACGCGGATTTTGGCCTTCATGTTGTAGTGACCAGTTCCACAGAGCTGACTGCAAGCGAGTTCGATATCCGCCGTGCGGGTTGTGGTAAACTGCATCCACTTGATCGTGCGACCGGGAACAGCGTCTTGATAGAGTCGGAACGATGGAACGTAAAAAGAGTGGATCACGTCGCGTGAGCGAAGTAGGACGTGAACTGGCTTTCCGACCGGGATGACGAGCTCGGTCGAGGTAAAGTCATCTTTCCCGGCTGCATCAGTGGGATCGACACCAAATTTGTTCTCCAGGCTGAAACGTTTCACGTCACCCTCACCAAGTTGCCCGTCGGCTCCACCGTAGCGAATATCCCATCCAAATTGATAACCTACGATGTCAACGGTGATGGCGTCTGGCGCGATTGGGGATGCGGTAAGTTCGAACCAGATGCGGTTTGACCACACAGCCAGAAGAAGGAATACGGCGGTGGGAATAATCGTCCACCAGAACTCGAGAGTGTTGTTTCCGTGGCTGTAGTGGGCCTTGTGACCTGGGCGTCGGCGGTAGCTGATGAGGTAAATCACATAGACAACCTGAGTCAGAATAAAGACTGCCAAGGTCAGGAGGAAAATAAAATTGAGGAGGGAGTCAATTTTTTCTCCACCGACTGTGATATTCGGCGGTGCCCAGTAGAGGTTGGATGTGCGTTGCTCCGCAAGGGCCGGCATAGCACCACCGACAAGAAGAAGAGAGGTAAAGGAAAGGATTCTCAGCAGGAAGTTCATAGTCGGGTCAAAATCAGGCAGCAGGCGGTGCAGCAGGTGCAGCAGGTGCAGGTGCAGCAGGAGGCGCCGGCGGGGCCCCTGCTCCAGCGGAGATGGTCTCGGCGGGAATTACTTTCAACTCTTTTTGATACCAAGGGTCCTTGCGGTCGGCGGTGGCAGCGCGAATGGTTTTTACATAGTCGACCGTGATGGGAGCCGCAGCATTTCCCCATTCCGAGCGGATGTAGGTGAGGACTGCGGCAATCTGCTCATCCTTGAGTTGGGCCCAAGCTGGCATCGCGTTGTTGTAGGTACCGCCCTTGACTTGCACGGGACCTTGCATGCCTGCAAGCAGAACTTTGACAAGGTGGTTATCACCGACCCAAGCGCCGCCGACGACCCATTCGCTGCCTACGAGAGGGGGGAATTGACCGGCGACTCCCATACCAGAAGATTGATGGCAGACCACACAATTTTGGTTGAAGAGACGCTTCCCGATGATTTTGGGATCGGGTGGGGCTGCGGGCCCGGCACTGCCGCCACCACTCCAAGAGACAAGCGAAGGGTTGTAGACATCAGCGCGGAAGCCTCCGCTGTTAAGCGCAAGCTGGATACCAGCCCAAAAGATGATGACGGATGCGAGTATAGTGAGCCAGAAAGGAACAGGGGCACCCTTTTCCAAAGGCTCAGGTCCTTCGCGAAGGACTGGATCGTTTGGTTCAGGGCTTTCGCCTTTTTGTGGCTTGTTCGATGGCGTATGGGAAGTCACGGTGTTACTTGGCGGTGGGCTCCGGGGATTCCGGCAGCGGGTAGTTTTGGTTCAGGGAGAGCAAGTAAGCAACCAAAGCCTCCGCTTGCTGAGTCGGAACGACTTCGTAGCCTGCTTTAGGAGCGCATGAGCCGGTAAGGCCTTGTAAAGCATGAGCGGATGGCTGGCCCACAATTTTCCGATATTGGTAAAGATAGCTGTAAGATGGCATGTTCGACCAAGGTGATACGAGTTGGGGCGAGTAAAGGTGACGGTGCACTGCAGCGACATCGGTTTCCCGCGCTCCATAGTTCGATAAATCTTGACCAATCCGATATTCACCAAGAAAGGGAGCGTGCTCGCGAATTTCATCACGCGGAACGGTTTGCCGCTTACCGAGTTGTTTGGCGATATCAGTCGTAAGAGGATCGGGGCGGACTTGCTGGGAGTGGCACTCGACACATCCATTCGCTGCGTAGACTTTTTGGCCGGCAACGGCAAGACCTGAAAGTGTAGGAGGGATCAGACCGCCAGTTTCTTCATTAGGAAGCGGCGCCATGTGGGCAAGGTTCGCAACTGGGTAGGCCACAAGGCCGACCCAGGCCGAACCGAAAGTCAAAAGGATGCCGGTGAAAAGGAGAGTGAGTTTGTTCATACCGCGACGGGCTCTTGGGAATTTTCTTCGCGCACTGAAATCAGAGCGGGCGTGTTGCCGGATCGACGTGTCGACCAGTGAAGCCCAGCAAAGAGAAGAGCGAAAGCAAGGTTAGCGGCAACAAGAATGATTGCAGCTAATGCGGCACAAAATCTGAATGGGGCAATGAAATTCATGGAACTGCGGAACGTGATGCCCACATCTTGAAGTGCGAAACCTTGAATCAGTCCACCAAGGATGAGAGCCGACGCTCCCAGAAGAATTCCCGACAACGCAAGCCAGAAGTGACATGAGATAAGGCAGGAGGAGGGCCATTCCTTGCCGGTGAGGCGTGGCAGAATGTAATAAATTGATCCAAAGGCTGTCATACTAAAAAAACCATAGTATCCGAGCAAATTCAAGCCGCGCGTGAAGTCGGAAAAATGAGTGACAGCGTTTACCGATGGGATGGAATTAATTGCGGAAAGAATCCAAGTGGCGAGAAGGAAGGAGACGCCCGAAACGATGAAGCGAAGAGAGGGACTCCATGCTACTGGAGCGTAGTGCCCTTCGAGCGTAAAATGCAAATTCAGAGCAACGGCTAGTGCAGGAATGATCATCATGACCCCAGCTGCGGATCCTACGCTTACCATCCACGCAGGAAGCGGCCCGCCGACTAGGCGGCTGGTACCAGACCACGCCCCAAAAAGAAGAAGCGACCAAAAGGCGAGCAAGCTCAGGTGGTTGCTGTTCACAGAACGGCCGATTGATTTTGGGATCAGATAAAAAGCGGCAGCTAGGCCCATTGGCACGAGCCAGAGGTTAAAAAACCCGCCAGCGTACCAAGCCGCGATAGGAGATTGAGCGCTGGCTTGAATAGGATTCCATACAAGAAGTTGGCTGGCCGTGGCGAAAAGCCATGGGAAAGAGAAGAATCCCGCCACCAGAAACCATTGGGAGACGAAGAGCGATCCAGACTGGCGCTGGAGGAACGTCACAACGGCCCAGATGGCAATCAGCGCGAAGGAGAGAAGCAAGATGTGAGTGGCATAGGCGGGGAAGTTTAGGAGAGGGATCGAGGTGCTATCACCGATGAGCAGTCCGGAGACACCAACAAAAACGCCGAGGTTCCAAATAATTCCGGAAGCGATTAGCAGTTTATGGTGAGCGAGAGGGACCCGGCAGAGGCGGGTTGTGAGCCAGAGTCCGATCCCGATGGCCGCTGGAGTGGCCCAGCCGTAGGCAAGGGCATTGACGGAAACAATACTTGTGCGGCCGTAGGTGAGGAAACTGAGACCATCCAGAAAGAATGGCCAAACGAGCTTTATGGAGCTGGTGAATTCGAAAATCGAACCTAGGAGTAACCAAATAATGGAGGTGCCAATAAAAAGAATTACCGGATCAGCCACCGAGGAGTCGATGGCCGAGCGTTCGGCGCTGCTGAGAGTGTCCGGCTGGCTGGACTGGTCGTTACTCATTGATTAGCTGGTTTTTTGGTTTTAATCGGCTTGTCTTGCCTGGATTCGACGGGGGCGGCAAGCACGTTGGATGACGTTTGACTTAAAGCAACAGGTTCGGTTGGCAGGGCATCAGCTGAATCCATGGCTGAAGCTGGTGCAGGTACTGTTGCAGGGAGGGGTTGCCCTGCTGAGTCAAGAATTGGATAAGCTGGAGCGGGTTTTTTGGAATTGAGTTCCGAAAGAACGAGTTTCATTGCTTCGGCAATCGGAATTTGCACAGAACCCTTTGCTTGATCAACCCAAGCGTAGGTATTTAGTTTTGGTTCATTCTCAGCTTGAAGGTCCGCAAGATTTTTCACTCGTTCTGCGTCTCGGGCTGGGTCTTCAGGGTTGAGAGAGGATTCCGTTTTTCCGAGGAAAATGGAATTGAAGACGGCGAAAAGGATAAGGCCGATCATTCCGGCGACAAAAATCAAGAAGACAGGTTTTTTCTGCCCTGCAGGTTCTTCGTGGTGGGTGTTGGCGGATTGCATCAGTTTTTGAGAGCGATGGAATTTTTGAGGCGCGGGTCGCGGAGCGGCCAGAGCGGGGAGTCGCCGAGGCGTTTCAGGAAAATAGCGGCGAGTGTGCAACCTATGGCTGCGAGGCATGCAAAATCGAGCCAATTTGGCTGTACGCCAGCTTTGTGGAGCGCTGGAAGAACAACCACGTAAATATCTAAAAGATGCATCGTCAGAATCCAGAGCGCCATTCCGCAGAGAAAGGCGGGATTTTTCTTGCCCATGTTCGAGAGAAGAAGCAGGAATGGAACGAAGAAGTGTCCCACGACGAGTGCAGTACTCAGGATTTGCCAGCTCTCGGTATTTCGGCGAAGGAAGTAGATGGTTTCCTCTGGGATGTTGGCATACCAGATGAGCATGTATTGGCTGAAGCCAATGTAAGCCCAGAAAATCGTGAAGGCCAGCATGAGTTTGCCCATGATGTGGTAATGCTCGATGGTGATGACATTTTTGAAGTATCCCGCGTTGCGGAGTGCGGTGATGATCAGAACCAGCACGCACATACTGCTCAAGGCGGTTCCTGCAAAAATGTAAACGCCCCACATGGTCGAGAACCAGTGGTAGTCGAGACCCATGAGCCAATCGATTGCAGCAAAGGTGAGGCTCACAGCGAAGAGCGGAAGGCTTCCAAAAGTGATTTTGCGGTTCAGAAGGGTGTATTTTGCCGAACCCGAAGTATCTTGCTTGATGGAATTCCTGCGGAGCCAGAAGCTGGCCACGGTGAAAAAGACAAAGTAAAAAGCGGCACGAATCCAGAAGAATTCTTGAGTGAGGTAAGGCCACTTCTCGATCAGGAGGGGATCGTGGGCATTTTCGGGTTTCATCCAATACCAGAGCGTCGGAGCGACAAAAATCAATGGAATGAATAAAATGCCCATAACAACCAAGAGACTGGCAATGTTTTCTAACTGGCGACGGACTACCACGCTCCATTCGGCGTCAACTGCGTGATGCACGAGAGTCCAGAAGAGTCCACCCATGCAAATCGTCAGGAAGAATGTGAAGGCAAAAAGGTAGGAAAAAGCAAATTGCTTCGTATTTGTCAATGCCCCAAAGGCTACTGCACCGAATGCAACGATGGCTAAGGCAACGAGGCCGAGGAATCGACCACCAACGTGCTTGTAGTCAAAAGTATGGCTGCTGGGTTGTGATGGTTCGTGTCCGCTCATTTGGTCTGCGATTCTAATTTTGCCCGTTCGGTGGCTGGAACATCTTTGATCACTGCGCCGCCTTGGGATTTTTGGAGGGCACGGATGTAGGCGACGATGGCCCAGCGATCTTGGACTTGAATGCGGTCGCCGTAACCCATCATATTATTCTTGCCGTGGGTGATGGTGTTAAAAATTTCGCCATCTGCCATATCGCGAATGCGTTGTTGGTGGAGGCTGGCAATTCCGACGAGACCGTATTTTCCAGCGATGCCATTTCCGGCTCCCGTGGCCCCGTGGCAGACTTTGCAGGAAATGCCAAAGCGTTCTTGACCTCGCGCAATCACCTCAGGAGTGACTTCAAAAGGCATTCCAGTTCCCCATTGGTTCCCAATTTTACCTGTGCTCGGGTAAGAAACGCCCGATGAGAAATGTACTTGTTTGTAGGGGCTTTCTGATTCCCCGGTTGATCCAGCCACCTCCTTGTGCTGGGGCATGGCATATCCGAGAGGAACAGTACCGGTGATCGGCTCGCGATTGCCTCGACCATCGGCGTAGAAGTTGCTTGGAACCTGTGCTTTAACTTTTGGTTGGCGATCCATATCTGGAAAAAGCTCAAATGGCGGCTTCGTAGATTTTTGGCCTCGGAATCCTGCAACACTTACGATGAGGACGACGAGCAAAACGAATGTGTAAAAAAAGTATTTTAGCATGATCGTTTAATCGCCGTGGACGGTAGTAATGTTTGTGCCGCCGAGGGATTCCAAGAAATCGCTCACGGAGCGGGACGAAAATTGAGGATCATTTGCCTCAATGGCGACAAAGAATTTGTCTTCGGTGACGAGTTTAAAGCGGTCCCAGTTGAAAAGTTGATGGTTCAGACGCGGCAGACCGTTCAGCAGCAGCATCCCAAAGACAGCCGTGAAGGCCGAGAGCAAAATTGTGAGCTCAAACATGATCGGAAAAAAGGCTGGAACGGTGAAGAGGTTCGTTGGCTTACCTGCCACGATGAGTGGGTAGAGAAAGGAGGATGTGCCAAATTCCATCGTTACAGCAGTCAAGAAACCGGTCAGACCGCCAAGGAAGACGACTTTTCCTAAGATCGATCGTTTCATTCCCATCGCCTCATCCATGCCGTGAATCGGGAATGGGGAAAAGACGTCCCACTTTTGGAAACCAGCATCACGGATTTTTTCTGCAGCGTGATAGAGGTCGCGGGCGCACTGGAATTCGGCGGCGATGCCGTAAACTGGAGCGGATGTGTTGCCGACAGCATTCATTAGTGATGGTCCTCCCCGTGGTGCGGATCTGCTTCTGGCAGAACGGCCTTAACTTCAAACATACAAATCATTGGAAGGAAGCGGATGAAGAGCAGGAACAAGGTGCCGAAGAGGCCAAAAGTTCCAACGAATGTGCAGATATCAACCCAAGTCGGGTGGAACATTCCCCATGCGGATGGAGTGAAATCACGCGCCAACGTGGTGGCGATGATCACGAAGCGCTCAAACCACATGCCCATATTCGGAAATTGAACGATGATCCAGACCCACACGAGGTGTGTGCGGAAGTATTTGAACCAGAAGAACTGAGGCGAGATCACGTTGCAGAACATCATGGCCCAATAAGCCCACCAGTAGGGACCGAAGGCGCGATACCAGAAAGCGGCACGCTCATAAGGATTTGCGCCATACCAAGCGATGAAAAGCTCCATGAGGTAGGCATAGCCCACGATCGATCCTGTGAGCAGGATGATTTTACACATCTTGTCCACGTGGTTCACGGTCACAAGGTCATGAAGAGGTTTGTAGATCGCGCAGGCGGGAATCATGATGGTTAGCACCATCGCGAATCCGCCGAAAATCGCGCCTGCCACGAAGTAGGGTGGGAAGATGGTAGTGTGCCAACCGGGAACCACGGAAGTCGCAAAGTCGAAGGACACAACCGAGTGCACGGATAACACGAGTGGGGTCGAGAGACCTGCGAGGATGAGGTAGGCCATTTCGTAATGGCGCCATTGGCGGTTGCCGCCACGCCATCCGAGGGCGAGCACGCCATAGATGAACTTCCGGATTTTTGTGGTACAGCGGTCACGCAGAGTGGCAAGGTCCGGGATAAGCCCTGTGTACCAGAAGAGGACTGATACGGTAAAATAGGTGGAAACCGCGAAGACGTCCCAGAGGAGCGGTGAACGAAAGTTTTGCCATATGCCATTTGCATTTGGCACTGGGGCAAGGAACCAAGCCATCCAGACGCGACCGACGTGGAGGGCGGGGTAGATGCCGGCACAGACAACAGCGAAGAGCGTCATGGCTTCAGCTGCGCGGTTGATCGAGGTGCGCCATTTTTGGCGGGTGAGGAAGAGAATGGCTGAGATGAGCGTTCCGGCGTGTCCGATACCGATCCAGAACACGAAATTTGTGATATCCCAAGCCCAGCCGACGGGATGGTTATTGCCCCAAACGCCTACGCCTGTGGAAATAAGGTAAGCTAGTAGAGATAGGCACAAGAGGGTGAGAGGCACAGTGAATGCCATTGAGGCGTACCACCACATGGGGGTTTTCCCCTCGACGATCGAGCTGATGTAGGCGCTGATCCAGCCCATTGTGCGCTGGTTGAGCACGAGCGGTGGACGTACGAGTTGTTTATCCTCGGCCGTGAGTGGCTCGTTGTGTTCGGCTGTGGCTGTCGGGTTAGACATTGGTCAGGAAGCTGTTAATGAGCAGCAGGCGCATGGGTTTCGCCGTTCGGCGGTTGGGAATTGTGGGAATCGTGGGCTGCTCCATGGTCTGTGGCATGAGCGTCGCCATGGTGGCCTGCACCATTGGCCATTCCGACTTGATCGGCTCCTGGCATTTTGGAATTGGGGTTTTTGATACGGGCGAGGTAGAGGACACGCGGCGAGACATTGAGATATTTGAACATCTCGTAGCGGCGCGGGCTCTGGCGCATTTTTGAAACTTTGCTCTTTGGATTGGCGATGTCGCCAAAAACGATCGAGTCGTTCGGGCAGGCTTGTTGGCAGGCGACTTTGAAAGGGGCGATGGGCGTCTCGCTGGCTGGCGTAGGACCGGCCTCAACAAGGCGGGAGATTTTGGATTCCTCGATGCGCTGGATGCAGAATGTGCACTTTTCCATGACGCCACGCATGCGGACAGTGACATTAGGATTCTTGGCCATCTTGAGGCTATCAGCCATACCTTTTTTGGCAAGCGGCCCCCAGTACAGCTGGTCAATCGGACGTTGGTTATAGTCGAAGTAATTAAATCGACGTACTTTCCACGGGCAATTGTTCGCGCAGTATCGAGTTCCGATACAGCGGTTGTAAGCCATCAGGTTGAGGCCGTCTTCGCTGTGGACGGTAGCGTTCACAGGGCAAACTGTTTCGCAAGGCGCATTTTCGCAGTGCTGGCACATGATAGCTTGCGAAAGCATTTCGGGGTCCTCGGCATCCCCTGCAAAGTAACGGTCGAGTCGAATCCATGCCATATCGCGGTTTTTGCGAACTTGGTCTTTTCCGACGACAGGCACGTTATTCTCAGCCTGACAGGCAACTACGCAGGCATTGCAACCGGTACAGGTGTTGAGGTCCACCGTCATTCCCCACTGCTCCTTCGAGGTCAGTCCGGGATGGGTGTAGAGCGAAATGTTTGGCGGTATGTGGCTGTCAATGCCCATTGTTTGAGCAAAGGCGTTGTCTTTTTTATAGCGCTCAAGGGTTCCCTCGCGAACGAGGTCACGGCCTTCCATGCTGCGGTGCTCTTGGGTTTGAGCCAGCGGGTAGTCGCGGTCCGTGACCTTGAGGGTGACACCGCTCAGAAAGAGCATGGAGTCGGAGGATCGAAGCGGATACGCATCGAAGCCAACATTTTCCATCAGCGCAGAAACGTCCTTGCGTCCGTAACCGAGAGCGATCGAAAGCGAATTGTCGGCATGACCGGGAGCGACAATGGCGGCAGCCTCAATGATTTTTTTGCCGTCGGAGATTTGCACGATATCAGCAAGGAGATCATAATTGACATCGTTGCCCATTTTTTCAGCAATGTCGCCGAGGATATTAAAGTTGTTGGCCTTGATGCCGAGTTTTTTTGCTGTGGCTGGGCTGACGAGAACGGCATTGTCCCAGGTGAGCTTGGTCACGAAGTCCGGTGTCTCGACGAGCCACGAATTGTTGGCGTAGCGTCCATCATCCACGCTGGAGCTTTGGAGAAAAACGAGTTCCAAGGCATCGGAGTTGGCCGACGAAGCTTTTTTGGCCAAGACGACTGCGGTTGCAGCATTGAACGAAACCTTGGCCGGAACGAAAGCTGAGTTCGGAAGAAATCCATCACGCAAAAAGGCGTTCCATGATTCATCGCTGGAATCCTTGGCGATTTTATTGAAAGTGGCTCGAACCAAGGCCGGACCCTCGGGAGAGGGGCCTCCGGCGAGCTTGTTCAGGAGTTCTAATTCTGAAACGCCATTCCACAAGGGGAGGATCATCGGCTGGACCGATGTGTACGTCCCATCAAAAGTGCGCACGTCGCTCCACGTTTCCAAGAAATGGGCGGCAGGAACATGCCAACGGGTGGCTTTTGCAGTTTCATCCTCAAAGAGACCGAGATGAACCGTGTCAGGGACTTTTGCTAGCAGAGCAGGGAAATCTAGGTTGGCCGGAGCGTTCTGCACAGGATTGACACCCAGAAGGAAGAGGGTTTTGACGCTGCCTTTATTGATGGAGGCGGCGAGATCTTCGATAGAAACGGCGTCAAGGCTATCGGTTTTAACCGATTTCAACGTGGTTCCGATATTTCCGAGGGCATTATTGATCGCATTGACGAGCACCTGAAGAGGTGCCGGAGTGAGCGGGCCAGCGATGACAAGAGAACGGCCAGCGTGGGCTGCCAGATCGGCGGCACATTCCTGAACCCAATTCGAATCGAGGCTCGTTTTTGACTCGGGGAATGCCTTGGCGACTGCGGCAAGACTGGAGTCCTTTGTTTTTTCAGCAACAGCAAGTGCAAGTTGGCGGGTGAATTCACCGAGTTCGGAAGCCTTGCAGCGAAGGCGATGATCGGCCATGCCTCCGGTAACCGTGTAATGGTTTTCTACGGAATAGAGGCGGTTCATCGGGAATCCGTCCTGATCTGGATTGCGTCGCGCAGCAAAGCCTTGAGCAAAGCCAATGCCGGTCTCTATGGGGTTTAGGAAATCGCTACCGATCGCGAGGACAACGTCCGCGAGCTTGAAATCCGGAATGAGACGAGTGTTGGTGCCAAAAGAAGCTTTATTGGCCTCGGTGGTGGCCGAAGCAGCAAGGGGATCGTATTCTGCCCAGAGAAGCTTGGGAAATTTTGCTTCGAGCATGCCGCGCAAACGATTACGCGTTGGAGAGTTGTTTGCCTCAGCCAAGATCGCGAGCCCCTCCCCTTTACCGCTGGCGAGAGAAAGAACGAAGGCATCGAATGCGGCAGCGTCGGAGGGCACGCCTTTTTCCATGATCTGCTTCGAGCGGTGTGGATCGTAGAGGTTGAGAATTTCAGCTTGGGCGAAACTATCCGTTCCCCCATTGCTGAAGGGGTGGAGCGTATTGCCTTCGAGCTTGGTGGGACGTCCATCGCTTGTCGTTGCGATGAGCGGGACTGCGCCATATCGGGCAGGCATCGAAGTCGCGTAGTAAAGAAACTTTCCCGGAATGGCGTATTCCACGCCTTTGGTGAAAGGAACAAGGTAGGACTCAGGGCGGCGGCAACCTGCAAGCCCTACTCCGGCCAGGGCTATGGAGGCTCCCATGAGCTTCATGAACTCACGCTTGGAAAGCCCGCTATCCTCATAAACGCCAGCTCCACGCGGGAATTCGGTCTGGAGGTGTTTGAGAAATTCGGGATCGTTCTCACGTTCGCGGAGGCTACGCCAAATGCGAGGATTTGTCTCCGGGGCAGGGTGGTTTAAATTTTTCTTCATCGGTGGCAACCTCCGCAAGTGACGGGCGGGTTCACTTCCCACTCCTCTTTAAACTTCAGGCCGATCTCGCGCTGGGTAGTATCCACTGGAGGCTTCCAAGCCATGTTGTAGATTTCCGAGGGCGGACGGAGGTGATTTTCAGGAGCGCGGTGGCAATCGAGACACCAAGACATGCTCTGCGGCTCATGCTGGTAAACCACCTTCATCTCATTGATCGCGCCATGACAGCTGTAGCAGCTCACACCACGATTCACGTGCACGGCGTGGTTGAAGTAAGTGTAGTCTGGCACTTGGTGGATGCGCACCCAGTTGACCGGTTGGCCTGTTTTCCAACTCTCGCGCACGGCGGCGAGTTTGGGACTCTCGGCCTTGATTTGAGTATGGCAGGCCATGCATGTCTGAGTTGTCGGCACGTTGGAGTGCGAAGCCACCTCCACAAAGCTGTGGCAGTATCGGCAATCCATACCGAGCTGCTGGACGTGTATGACGTGAGAGAAGGGTACCGGTTGGTTGGGCTCGTAGCCGACACGCGTGTATTTCGGGGTGAAGTAATAAGTGAGACCACCGGCAATCGTCGTGACCAGCGCGCCGACGCAAATGACCAGCTTCAAAGGAAGCCAGTTTGTCCATTTTGGAAAAAGATTCGCCATTGATCAGATCGTCACAATCGAAAGTTTTGATTCAGTGTTTCCAGACTTGCATCCCCGTTTTGTAAAAAGCCCGGTCGTGAGACTGGGGCGATAGATGTTTACGAGGAGGCTACTATTCGAATACATGTTTTTTGGAAGTCCGGTATGTCTCCAAATTCCAACCAACCTGTCAATAAATTCGGTGAATTTTCTTTTGCTTGGCGTGCGTGGCTCATTGCCATTTTTTTTCTTGCAATGGCTCCAGTCGCGCTTGCTCAAACGGCGGCGCAGCCAGAACTGGAATCAGTAAACCTCTCCATCGGGAGTAAAACTATCCGCGCGGAGATCGCCGATGAAGAGCACGAGAGAGCCGCGGGGCTTATGTTCCGAAAGGCTCTCGCAGCAGATGCCGGCATGCTTTTCATTATGCCTCAGACCGGCCCTGTTGCCTTCTGGATGCGGAATACCGAGCTGCCACTCACCATCGCCTACATTGCTCCAAACGGTGCGATCATGGAGATTCACGATCTCGAACCATTTGACGAACGTCCCGTGCCGAGCCGGTTCCCTGAAATTGCATTCGCACTCGAGATGCCCCGCGGGTGGTTTACAAAAAACAACGTCTGGCCCGGCGAACGACTAAAAGGTTTGCCGAAAGCTGGAGGCCAATAACTCAAAGGGCCGAAGATTGGCCGTCTAGGATTTCGTCAAAGCGATTGGTCGAATTGGCGTAGAATGGGTAACGGCCCTGTGGAGCGGTCGAGGGTTTGTATCTCCACTGTTTGTAGCTCCAAAGCCAGAGTTCGGGATTTTTGATGATCATGGGCTCCATGACATCCCAACAAGCTTGAGCGATTTGCTGGTGCGTGGCGCCATCCGGCAACGCAAGCGGGGGGTGATAAACGAGTCGGAAGCGACCGTCAGGCTCTGGGAAAATTTGGCTTGGGACGAGGCCTGCGCCGCCTCGCTCGGCGAGGATACCAGCTATGGGACTCATGGATGTCCAGAGTCCAAAGCAGCGCACGGGGACAGCACCATGTTTCGGATTGATACTCAGATCGGCGGCAGCGCCGACTTTTCCCCCTGCACGCAGGAGCTTGATCATCCGGATGAGAGCGCGCGAGGGAGGAATGATCGTGTGGCCGCCCTTGGCGCGGAGCCGATCGAATATGGGACCGAGGAGAGGATTTTTGAAGGTCTGCGTAATGACTAGGCCAGGCGTGACGGCGAAGGAACTCGCGAGGCTGATCCACTCAAAGTTCGAAAAATGGGTGAGGAAGTAAACGCCGGGCGAGGTTTTACTGCGATGGATTGGGTGATTATCGAGACCTTCGATGCGAATGTAGTTTTGATAATTTTCGGGCGTGAGATTTGGCGACCAGAAAAGACAGAGCATGGTTCGTGCGAAATTCTGAAACGACTTGCGGGCGATGCGGGAGCGCTCTGCAGGGGTGTAGGTGGGTCCGAAGGCCACCCGCAAATTATCCGTCGCCACCGCTCGGGAGCGTGAGTCCAAGTGAAAAAAGGCAAATCCGAGGATGCTGGCCAGCGGTTGAAGCGCTGCGTAGGGCAGGCGTGGAAGAAAGGCTTCAACGAACTGGAGGCCGATCAACTCAAGTTGGTATCGCAGGCGCTTGAAGCCGGAGACGGCTCGCTGGGCAGGTTCGGGTGAAGGATTTTCTGCGCTCACGATGCTTGGAGAAAAAATTCTATCAGCCCGAGGTCTTGCGGGAAGGTGATCTTGAAATTGGGTTCCTCGTGAAGAACAGGAATGGGATGGATACCATTGGCAATGAGTGCGGAGACTTCATCCGTCGCTCCCGCGTGGTGGGCCTCCAGAGCGGCCAAGAGAAGATCGTAGCGCGCGGCCTGCGGAGTTTCCATAGCAACGAGGTTGACGCGGGGAATCGTTTCCACAAGAGCGCCGCTGGCATCGGCCCGATGAAGCGAGTCGGTGGCGGGATGGGCCGCTGAAGCCGCGCCGTGGCATGCGGCGGCACGGAGGATTTTCTCGATGAGAGCCGAAGTAACCAGTGGGCGGGCAGCGTCATGCACGGCGACAAGATTCGGCGGATCCGTGGCGAGGGCTTGGAGCCCACGCAATACCGAGACGCTGCGCTCGGCTCCTCCCGCGACGATGTCGCGAAACTTAGGGAATGCGGCCGCAAATTCGGTGAATTCCGCCATGCGAGCCGGGGCGCAAACGAGCACGGCGCGGTCGATGACGGGGCAATCTTCGATGGCGCGCAGCGACCATTCCAGAACCGGCTTCCCACAAAGTGGAGCCATGAGCTTGTCAAAGCCCATGCGAAGACTCGAACCGGCGGCGACAAGGATGGCGGCATTCATGTTTTCGAAAGATTTCATTGGAAGCGTAGCGCTGATTAAAAATCAAAAGTGGATTGTTCAGGCGCGTCCATTTTTTTGATTTTTGGGGATGCCTTCGGCTTGAGAGGAAGCGGAGGCGCTTGTTTTTTGAGAGGCTGCTTTTCAGCCCGCTGCTTCTCAGACTGGCGCTTCCACACCTCGATTTCATCTTCAAGAGTTGCCAGAAAGCTTCTTGATTCCTTGATCCGCCGCTCCACGGAGCGACGGATTTTCAACCCAGCTTTTTCACGGTCCTTCGCATGCCAGAAAATCCAAGCTTGAGTCTTTTGAACTTCAGCAAGACGCGATTTGAGGCTTGAGGCCGTACGTTTCATTTTATTTGCGACCTTCCGGATATGGAAGATTGTGGACCGCGATGCGATTCCATTTTCATGAAGATCGGTGATGGCAAGGAGGACTTCAAGCTGCTCAAGGTCCTGGGCTCCGTAAGCACGCTGCAAATCATGCCAAAGGGTACGGGCTTGCGAATGAGAGCCGAATTTTGACGCATCCGGATGCAATCGGCGCACAAGAATCCTATAGATATCCTTGATTTGAGTTGGGATGTCTGTGGATTTTTTTCGGGTTATTTTTTTGATCGAATCGGCTTTTTTACGCCATGCGCGGTATTCCTCAAAGAGTCGGCCATATTGGTACTCACTGAGGGCGTCCGGCTCGAGGCCGGTTGACAAGCGAACGTAAACTCGAAACGCCTGTTCTTCTTCACTAAATTGGGATTCCCGCTCGTATTGAGCTTGGCTTTCGGCTTCTGCCTTCGCGGAAGCATCTGAGCGGTCGGCGTCATTTTCGTTCTGGGCGGCTTTCGCAGCTTCACGATCCGCCTCGGCTTTTTTAAAAATTTGGTAGGGGTCTGCTCCTTTGAAGAAAGCTTCCGCCTCGGCAAAGTCGATGTCGCTTTGCAGTTCCGAAATTTTATACTCAAGTTGACGTTCCTCCTCGAGCAGTGAACCCAAATTCTGAGACTCCCAACGCTCGTAATTCGGCTGAATCGTACGATCGAACTCGTTTAAAGCGACGTGGAGTCTATCGACCTCATGAAGCAATTCCTGAGCCTCCTGGCCTGCGGCCTCGCGAAGCGGATGCTGATCCAGAAGCACGATACTTCGTTCGTGTGCATCCTTCGGCCGGGTAAAATCCGAGCCCGATCGAGCTTTTTTACGACGTTTAATCATGACTCGTGGAAGATCCGCATGCTCGGAAGAGAATAGCGCGATGAATGTGGCGTTAAAGAAAAAGACCGCTGCGAATTTACGTCGCAGCGGTCTTTGGAGTTGAGTGTTTTTTTGCTTACCTGACCTGCACCATGGCCGCGTGTTCCTCGTCGGAGCAAGGGGCATTGAGCGGGACATTAGTCGGTTTGGAAGCATCGCCTACAATGCTGTTTTGGAGCATGTAGGCCTCCACCTCCTCGCCGCTGATATCCGCAAGCATTTGGCCGCCGATGATGACGCAGGGGGAAAGCGGTTGGCCGCTCAGCTGCTCCATCTCAAAGCGATAGTTCGGGTTTTGAATGATGTCCTTCTCGGTGTAGGAGAGGTCATATTTTTCAAAAACCGCGCGTACGCCACGGCTCCAACCGCAATGGGTTTTTAGGTAAGCTGTGATTTCAGGTTTGTTCATCTTGTGTGTTACGACTCCAGTGGACGCAACGGATTATTTTTTTGGTTCGCCGGGACGGTATTCGTCTTCCGCGAACTGGAAGGCTTGGTCGAGACCGACCATGTCCTCGCCTGGACGCAGGGTGTCGAGCGTTTCAGCTTCCTTGCGGAGAGCTTCCTCGCTGTAGTTGGCGGCCTTGACCGAGAGGCCGATACGGCGCTCGGCTTTGTCCACTTTGATGACGCGGGCTTCGACTTCTTGGCCGACCTTGAGGACGTCCTTGACTTTCTCGACGCGGTCTTCGCTGATCTGCGAGATGTGCACGAGGCCGTCGATGTCGTCTTGGAGTTGGACAAAGGCGCCGAAGTTGGTGAGTTTCGAGATCGTGCCCTTGACCAGATCACCGATACGAAAACGGCCATCGATTTCTTTCCAAGGATCGGTGTCGATTTGTTTAACGCCCAGGCTGATGCGCTGATTGGTCTTGTCGATATCGAGCACCACGGCTTCAAGATCGTCACCTTTTTTGAGCATTTCACTTGGGTGGTTGATCTTGCGTGTCCAGGAGAGATCGGACACGTGGATCATTCCGTCGATGCCTTCCTCGAGTTCCACAAAGGCTCCGTAGGCGGTCATATTGCGAACTTTGCCCTTGACCTGTTTGCCGATCATGTAGCGAAGCTCGATCTCGTCCCAAGGATTCGGTTCGAGCTGGCGGACGCCGAGTGAGATTTTCTGCTCGTCTTTGTTGACGCCAAGCACGAGGGCTTCGACTTCTTGACCGAGAGTGAGGACATCTGACGGACGAGCGATACGCTTAATCCAGGAGAGTTCTGACACATGGATGAGACCTTCGACGCCGTCTTCGATCTGCACGAAGGCGCCGTATGGCATGAGATTTGTAACTTTGCCCGAGACCTTCTGGCCCACAGGGAAGCGTTCTTCGATCTTATCCCATGGGTTTGACTGCATCTGCTTCAGACCAAGTGAGACGCGCTCCTTGTCTTTATTGATATCGAGGACTTGGACAGAGAGTTGCTGGCCGACCTTGATGAGCTCGGATGGATGGTTTAAGCGGGCCCACGACATGTCGGTGACATGAAGAAGTCCATCAATGCCATCGAGGTCAATGAATGCACCGAAGTCGGTAATATTTTTGACCGTACCGATAATTGTGTCGCCGATATTGACTCCGCCGAGGAAGGCTTGGCGCTTCTCGGAGCGTTCCTGCTCGATGATTTCGCGGCGGCTGAGAACGACGTTTTTGCGATCTTCGTTGATTTTGACGATCTTGAAGTCGTAGGTATTGCCAACGAATTGTTGAAGATCCTTCGGCGGCACGATGTCGATTTGCGATGCGGGGAGAAATGCCTCCACGCCCACATTGACGGTGAGACCGCCTTTGACGGCGCTGCGAACTTTACCTTTGATGAGTCCGTCGCCTTTGAAAACTCCGACAATTTTTTCCCAATTCTGGCGTTGAGCGGCTTTCTCTTTTGAGAGAACGACCATGCCCTCGTCGTTTTCGAGGCGCTCGAGGAGAACTTCGACTTCGTCGCCGAGTTCGACAGATTCAGGTTCGTCAAATTCCGAGGCGGGGATCACGCCTTCGCTTTTGTATCCGATATCCACGAGGAATTCCCGTGGTCTGATCTCAAGGATGTGACCCTTGACGATGCTTCCTTCACGATAATTTTTGACCGAGCTAGCGATCAATTCTTGCAATGCTGACATATGGTTGATGGTTCCTTGTTTTTGTTCGCCGCCGGCCTCAAACAGGAAAGTGAGGGCGACTTGCGGCCACGTCGACCGCTCGCGAGGTTTGACCGGACGAATCCGGACTATTTTTCCGGCATGCTTTGATTCCCGCCGGATGGGAAAATTTTTGGAAGATGGGACTAGTCTTTTTTGACTAGGCTTTTTCAACTTGCCAGTATTCGAGGTCCACGAGGGTATCGCGACCGAAGATGCTCACGGAAACACGGAGTTTGCCGCGTTCGGGATCGATTTCTTCAACGAGACCGTTTTGGTTTTGGAACGGTCCATCGGCCACCTTGACCTTATCACCGATTTCGAAATGGATTTTCGGTTTCACCGTATCTTCGCGGTCGCGGATTTGTGCGAGAAGACCTTCCACTTCCTTCGGACGCATCGGAATCGGGCGGTCCTTTGTGCCAGCAAACCCAAGAACACCTGCGGTGTCTTTGATGAAATACCACGTCTTCTCGACGAGTTGGTTGTTTTCATCAAGGAGATGCATATTGATAATCAGATAGCCGGGAAAAAACTTGCGAGTCGTCTCGGTCTTTTTGCCTCGCTTGATTTCCTGCACGCGCTCGGTTGGGATGAGGACCTCGTAAACGAGTTCGGACATTTCATCGGTGATGATTCGGCGGTCGATATTGTCTTTCACTTTCTGCTCCTGTCCGGAGAGGACGTGCACGACGAACCATTGATCTTTCGGGGCTAAAGCCATTTTGTAAATTCCGTTGGAGGGAGATTAGGGATTGGTTAAAAAACCAACCACGTTGATGAGAATGAAGTCGAAGAATGCGATGTAGCCACCAAGCAATACCATGGCCACGAAAACGACGATTGTTGAGTCGGTGAGTTCTTTATATCGGCGGAATCCTTTTTCACTGGGATCCCATGGCCACTGGGCTTTGCCGAGTTCCACCCTGACTTCGGAGGTGAACTTGCGGATTTTTGAAAACATCGGGTTTGTATTATTAAGAAGGAGCCACAGGCCAGGAGGGACTTGAACCCCCAACCGACGGTTTTGGAGACCGTTGCTCTACCAATTGAGCTACTGACCTTCGGAATTTGACTCCGGCCCGTTTGTGACGCGGGCGTTTGTGGTTAGGCGATGATATCACCCACGCGTCCGGCACCTACGGTGCGGCCGCCTTCGCGGATAGCGAAGCGGATGGTTTTTTCCATCGCGATTGGAGTGATGAGCTCGACTTCCACGGAAACGTTATCACCGGGCATGACCATTTCAACTCCTTCTGGCAATTTGACTGTTCCGGTCACGTCAGTCGTGCGGAAGTAGAATTGCGGGCGATAGTTGGTGAAAAACGGCGTGTGGCGGCCACCTTCGTCTTTGCTGAGGACGTAAACCTCGGCTTTGAACTTGGTGTGTGGCTTGATCGAACCGGGCTTGGCGATAACTTGGCCACGCTCGATTTCCTCTTTCTTGGTGCCACGGAGAAGCACACCGACGTTGTCGCCGGCTTCAGCGCTATCGAGGAGCTTGCGGAACATTTCGATGTCGGTGACGGTTGTCTTTTTCGTGTCGCGGAGACCAACGATTTCGACTTCCTCCATTTTCTTAAGGATGCCACGTTCGACGCGGCCGGTGGCGACGGTGCCGCGACCTTCGATGTTGAACACGTCTTCAACGGGCATGAGGAAAGGAAGATCCTTCGGACGCTCTGGCTGCGGGATGTATTCATCCACGGCTGCCATGAGGGCGATGATTTCTTTTTCGTATTCCGCATTGCCTTCGAGAGCCTTGAGAGCGCTGCCTTTGATGATTGGGATGGTGTCGCCTGGAAACTCGTATTTGCTGAGGAGTTCGCGGACTTCCATTTCAACGAGCTCGAGGAGATCTTTGTCGTCTACCATGTCGACCTTGTTCATGAAAACAACGATCGAAGGCACTCCGACTTGGCGGGCGAGAAGAATGTGCTCACGGGTCTGAGGCATTGGGCCGTCAGCAGCGCTGACAACCAGGATCGCGCCGTCCATCTGAGCGGCACCGGTGATCATGTTTTTGACGTAGTCGGCGTGGCCGGGGCAGTCGACGTGCGCGTAGTGACGGTTTGCGGTCTCGTATTCAACGTGCGCTGTGTTGATCGTGATGCCGCGTTCTTTCTCTTCGGGAGCGGCATCGATCTCGTCATATTTTTTGGCAGTGGCACCGCCGCTTTTAGCTAAAACGGTAGTGATTGCTGCTGTGAGTGTGGTTTTACCGTGGTCAACGTGGCCGATCGTGCCGATGTTGACGTGCGGTTTATTACGCTGGAACTGTTCTTTTGCCATCTTGATTTTTGGTTGATTTTTGGGTTGCGGGACGATGCTGGTGGAGCCCATGACCGGGATTGAACCGGTGACCTCGTCCTTACCAAGGACGTGCTCTACCGACTGAGCTACATGGGCATTTGGCGACCGGAGTCGCGGTGTCTGCACATCGACCTACGTTATGTTTTTCCATTAGAAAAAAGCGACGACGCTGACCGCTCCCGCATTTGCGACGGGCGGTTGGCGTCCTCTCCTGTTTCCAACAGGGAGGTGAAAAGTAGCGTTTCCGCGTTTTCTGTCAAAGGGAAAATGCAGGTCATCAGGCAACCACCCCATCGAGCGGGGTCAGGCGGATTTTTTTGCCTGCTTGTGGCGAATCATGGCGAGGGTCACAAAAGCGACTTCACAAAGGACGAGAGCGATGGCTCCGGGAAGGCCACCCGATCCGAAGCCGTAACTGTGAAGTCCGACGCCGAGGATAAAGTTCACGCCATACCAGGCCATGATCACGCATTGAAAAGCCAGAACGGCCCCGACTGCCATACCAAACCCTCCCCACTTGCCGGCAATGCGACCGTGCAAGAGAAAGAGATAAGTCAGAAACGCGATGAGCGCCCATGTTTCCTTGGGATCCCAGTCCCAGAAACGCCCCCACGAATAATTCGCCCACACGCCGCCCAGAATGACGCCTATGGCAAGGAGAAGGACGCCGATCTGAAGGGTGCGGTAGAGATAGTTGTGCAAAGCTGGAGAGGCCTTGGAACCGATGAGGGATTTGCCGAGAATGATGTGCCCAACGCCAAGCGCAAGGGCAAAGGCGGCGTAGCTGAGAGTGATGGTCAGAACATGTGTCGTTAACCAGAAATTATCGGCGAGCACAGGCACAAGCGGGTGGATCGCCCGATTGAGAATAACTGGCTGCGTGTCGGCGAGGATGAGTGATGCGACGGCGACTGGCACCGCTCCGAGGAGAAAATAGCGGCTTCGATAGATGGCTTCGAAAATGAGGGCGAAAAGGATCGTACCGAATGCCACCCACACCACGGATTCATACATGTTGGTCACAGGCGCGCGGCCAGAAATGATCGTGCGGAATGCAAAGCCTGCGACTTGGAGGAGGAAGCCGCCCAGCCCAAACGCCCAGCCCAGCGCGTAGCCGCCTTTTCCTGGAATCAACAGCAATCCGATTCCTGCCGCGAGATAGAGAATCCATGCCCAGCGGAAGGGATGAAGCCTCTGGTAAAAAAGCTCCAGCGCAATCTTGCTGGCGTTGGCCTGAAATCTCGCCTCCTCGCGCGCCTGCTCGACGCGCAGCTCGGCAAGGCCGGCATCAAAGTCGCCTTGGTTGTTTGAGCGGAATCCCTCGCGCAGCTTGGCCAGTGCAGCGTCGTCGGACTTAAGCGGACTCCATGCGGCGGCCCCCGTGGGCAGCAGCGTGACGGAGCGTCCGCTCACGAGCCCTTCAAAAACCGCCAGCCGCATACCGACGGTGGAAGCCTCGCGCTGGAGCACATCCAGAGAAGCCTTGGGGTTTTTTGAGCGAATGGACGAGACCTCCTGCAAGGCATCGCGGAGCTTTTCGTTTGCCGCCAACTCACGATAAGTGAAAAGTTTTTTTGCTGGGTCGAGGCCAAGGTCGTCCTTGAATTTTTTGTTTCCAATAAGAAGAATTGGCTGATCCTCCCAACCGGTAGGGACGAGCCACAAGGAGGCCACCGTTTCCGTGGCGCTCAGCTTTTCGCCATTCTTTGAGAATCGACCTTTGCCGGAAAGGCTCAACAAAGCTTCGTCGGCAAAAACGAGAAACGGCTTTTTTCGTCCTCCTTCTTGGATGGGAATCGAATCCAAGCCAGAAGAATCAAGAGCATGCAGGGAGCTGCAAAAAAACAGCAGTCCAATCGCTGCGGAAAAAAATTGAGGATATGGTATCATGCGGTCTTTGGTTGGGGTTTGAAGTAAAACATGATCGCGATCCCGATACAAATCGCCAGCGAGCCAACCCACTTCAGCAGCCAGCCAGGGTCGTAGAGAACCTGCAGCGTCGTCTCACCCAGGTCGCGCGGATTCCACTCGGCTTGTGAAAACTTGTAGTTGATGCCTGTAAAATTCGCGAAGAGCGTGCCAGGAAAGCTGGCAGGGTGGTTCATGCGGGCCGTGCCAGTCTTGGTTAAACCGGTGCCGTCTTCTTTGAACTCGACGGTCGCAATGAAATTCGACGGCGTCTCGGTGCCCTCGTAGCGCGGAACCTCGAAATTCAGGAGGCGCATCGCAAATGGCAGTGGACGCAATTCCAACCCGTAGCCGATACGGACGACATTCCGCCCATCGGTGAGAGAAGTGATGTCGCCACTCGCGACCCAGCACACTTCGGAGTCTTTTTTTTCAGGTGAAACCAACCTCGCACGGAATCCGGGCACGCCGGTCTCGCCTTTTGGTAATGGTGGCCCGGGCTTCATGGTTGAGCGCACGGCAGCCTCAGGGTAAAATCCCAGCAACTCGACCTGCCAATCCGCCCAGCCGGTGGAAAATGACTCGCCGACCTTGGCCTTGCCAGATGCATAGGTCGCACCACCACGCTGAAATTGGTAGCAAATGCCACCCTCTCCCGGAGCGGCGACGAGTACAGGCTTGGGGTCCTCCACGACGTCTGAGGGCATTTGAATCCGCACGAGCGCGGCGGGATTGTTTGGCTGATCACTCTTCGTCACCGGGCGGCCACCGACCATGTCAAAATCGGGCCAGTATTCCTCCACCGTGACAAGTGCCGCCCCGACTTGGAGCGGAGATTTCATGACCTCTTCGCGAAGATACGTGGCACTGGCGGACTCCGGCGGAGCAAGGGTTATCTTTTTCCCGTCGGCACTGAGCAGGACGCGGACTCCAGACGCTTGGGTGGCTTCCGGCACGACGGGGGCGAATCGTCCAAAAACCATCTGGGTTTCAGCAGCACGAGGAGGTTTGCTGGGCGGGAGTTCAGACTGAAAAACCACCCGCGCGAGACCGAAAAAATCTCGCTCCTGTGGGGTCTTGCCTTCAATGACCATGGGCATTTCTAGTTTCTGATCCATGCGCGGACTGGTAAAACGCAGCATGACGCCTGGCCCACCCGACGCAGCCGGCACAAGCGTTTCCTCCTTGATCAGATTGTCGCTGAAGCCATCAGCAATGATTTGCAGATTTGTCTGTGGGACCTCAAACACTCGCGGTCGCCGTTCGCTGGGGCGACTTGTCGCGGCATCGAAAGGCATCACGTAGAGCGCCGAGTCATTCGGACTCTCGACTTGAATGATACTGCGGTTCACTGTGATCTTTCGCACAGGACCCTTGTCCTTGTGCAGGGTCACGTTCCCCTCAAATCCTGTTTGAATTCCCACCATCGCACCAAGGAGGAGCGTGATGATGCCGTAGTGGGTGATAATAAACCCGGCATGCTTTTTCTCCCAAGGCCAGCGAGTGAGAGTGACAGCAAAAAGATTGATGCAGAGAACGGCCAGCCAAATGAGAAACCATGGGGCTTTGTAAATGTAAACTTGCGCGATTTTGGTACTGAACTCCGACTCGGTAAGCGTTGCCGCCGCGCAGGCGATGGCGATGGTCGCAAGGAGAATGAGAGCTAGTTGCAACGAACCAAGCCAGTGAACAACACGCCAGATGATGAATTTTTCCTTGCGTGCCTCAACAAGTCGCTTGCGCTCGACCGCCGTCAAAATGCCTGCCCTCCAAAAGCAGCACCCTCGCAAAAAAGCCTATCCAGTGAACTCAGAAAAAGCGGCATAACAGTCGAAAAACTAGCCGCCTGCATGGAAGATTCAAGGCGCGATTCGACGAATCACAAAGCCGCGCGAAGTTCCTCATTTACCGCTCGAAGCCTCGCACTCAGCGTATTGATCACAAATCGGTGAAACTCTCTCGCGAGGCTTGGACTTTCCACTTCGAGTTTGCCAAGGCTTTCCCGGGTTAATACCGCGACTCGAGTTGGTGAATCAGAGACCACGTCCGCACTCCGTGGCAACTCATTGTAAAATCCCATTTCACCAAGAATCGTGCCGACGCCATAACTTCGTAATCGCTTGGAATAATCTGAGCCCGACACAGTCAAAAAAACGCTAGCCTTACCCTTTAGTATGAGAAAAAGGGTATCGGAGGGATCGCCTTTTTTGAAGAGGAATTGACCCGTTTCAAAATCAATAATTTCAAACTGACTTGCAAAATTTTCTGATTTTTTATTTTTTTCAAATCCAAGCAAAAGAGGAATTTCTTCAGAATTACTAATTGTTTTTAATGGCGAATCTGAAGAATTTAGCAACTGAGTCTCAGCCCACTCCAGCCCATAGTCCAAATCCTTAAAAATCAGAATTCCACTCTTGTATAAGTTTAAACCAAATGCATCCATTTGCTTGCTGAGATGCATCTTCAGCCCGGTAGCAGCAATTTTTGTGTCATTTTCTTTGGCTAAACGGAGTATTTTTTTGAGAATAACAATCGATGAGGCATCCACAGATCTCACTTGCCACAAATCGATAAGTAAAATTTCAGACTGAACAAGGAATTCTCTAATCTCATCAAGGAGACTAGAGGCCGTGCCGAAAAAGAGATCACCATGGAGAATAAAACCATGCAGATGCACCCCATTTTGATTCAGCCAATCCATCTCTTTGGGGTGACGCTCCACGTTCGAACGCCGATTGGAAAGCGAGAACCTCTGTTTTACAACGGATTGCCTGCTAAATTTTACTACAAAAGTAAACACCGCAACTCCAATCCCAAAAAGAACGCCTGGCGTGATTCCAAAGGTCGCTACGACCAGCAGGATAGCCACGATCGTTAAATAGTCCGAGATAGGCAAATTGCGCTTGGAGTCCCACAACCAATTTAAAAGCAAAGCTAAGCCGAGAAATAAAATTAAACCCGTTAGCACGGGCTTAGGCATGAAAAACAAACAATCAGGATAAATGATCGGCACGCCAATGACCAAGCAGGCACATAAGCGCGCCGCCCAAGCCGAATTTGCGCCGGCGTGATAATTCAACATCGAACGATTGAAGGAGTTCACAGAAACAAGCCCTCCTGCCAGTCCGCCAAAAATATTAGCAATGCCTAAAGCTTTGAGTTCCCGATCGTAGTTGGCGTCTTGTTCCGCAGCCAGTTCCAGGCTCGTCGCATTCAACAACACGGTGATGAGCACAACAAGAAACATGGACGCAAAATCTTTGCCATGAGTCAAAATAACATCCCAACGAATATCGGCATAGGGCAGATTAAGCAGGTTTTTCCAGTCTCCATGCACAAGAGGTGGAAGCAAATGGCCGGCCTCTCGGGCAGAGGAAATGGAAATGCCCTGAAATTGTAGCACCAAATGAAAAGCCAACGCAGAGACCGCTAGGACAGTCGGAATAACCAAAAAGTGCTTCGAGATGCGTGTTGCCAAGATCAGGACGAACCCAACGCCGACCGCAGTAAACCAGCTTATCATCGGGATGCCTTGGAGATCGGCCAGACTTGTTTGGAAAAGATTTTTGCCAACAAGCATTTTCCATCCACCCACCAACAGGAGAAATCCAGTTCCAGCCAAAAAGCCACCAATAACCGAGTGCGGGATGTAGCGAATATATCGTCCCCAACGGAGGTGACCAAATAGAAAAAGGAGTATTCCACAAAGCAATGCAGATCCAAAAAGATAGATGCAAACCGTTGGAAGCAACTGATCGCTGGCTATGCTGGAGTCCGCCAAGGCCTCGTTCGCTATCAAAGCCACAGAAATAGCCATAATCGCCGAGGGGTTAGAATCCGGCCCCCCCAAGGCAAAACGAAACGAACTCATGAAGGAAAGTGCCAGCATCGCGACGCAACTCCCTATCAAGGCCGCCCAGATACCAAGGCTAATGAACGGAGATAAATGGCCCGCAAAAATCAATGTCGCAAAGGAGATCGCATACGCAAGCATGACGACCGTGCAAAGACTTCCAGCAATGCAATCTTTAAAGATTTTTCCGAATTGCAGAGTCACTTTGTGTGAAGAAGTCATTTAAAGAAAGCATTCCAAGCGCTAGGCGGGATTTGCTTCGCGGAGAGCTAGCAATTCCTTTTTCAAAAATCAATCCTTCTATTTAAACAAAAATAGAACTTGGATATAAGCAGCCAGCTTGGTCTCGGAAGCATGTTGTCAGTTGGCTCGTTACCTCCCACATATTTTGTGGAAAATCCCCTCTCAAAAAGCGGCATGCTGTCAGCACCCAACGACAGAAAATGAAATATCCAAAAAAATTGAACTTCCCTCGGATGGGAATTTTATGATGGACAATCCGTCTCCAATTTCGAAAATGGCTGCCGACTCCCTAGCAGCCCCCAACCCCCAGCTTCTCAATAAGAGCCATTCTCAGCACCCACTATGGATACTAATACAATCAATCTGACTCCCCTCGATTATTCAATTCTTGGGATTTACATCATCGTCGTAATTGGGATCGGGTTTGTCCTCAAGCGCCACATGAAAAGCGCATCGGACTTCTTGCTGTCCGGGCACGCGATTCCTGTGTGGGTGACTGGCCTGGCTTTTCTTTCGGCGAATCTTGGAGCGCAAGAGGTCATTGGCATGGCCGCGTCGGGTGCAAAATATGGGATTATGACTTCCCAATTTTATTGGGTAGGAGCGATACCTGCGATGATCTTTTTGGCCGTATTCATGATGCCATTTTATTACGGTTCGCGGGCTCGCTCGGTGCCGGAGTATTTGGCGCTTCGCTTTGATGAAAAGACACGCGGACTCAATGCCGCGGCATTTGCCGTGATGACAGTCGCATCTTCGGGAGCTTCCCTGCACGCACTGGCGGCGCTTTTGCACCTGCTTTTGGGTTGGAACTACAACGTCTCCCTCATTGCCACCTCGATCGTTGTGCTGGCCTATGTGCTGAAAGGTGGTCTTTCCTCAGCGATCTACACGGAGGTCTTACAGTTTTTCCTCATCGTCTTGGGCTTTTCTCCTCTCGTGATCATCGGCCTAAACGACCTCGGAGGATGGTCGGGCATGATATCCAAGCTGCCTGAAACCTATGCGCATTCCTGGAAATACGTGGGCACTACAGATAACCCAATGGGGGTCGAGTGGTTCGCGCTCGTCTTCGGCCTGGGGTTTGTCCTGTCGTTCGGCTACTGGTGCACAGATTTTCTTGTCATCCAGCGGGCCATGGCGGCCAAGAGCATGGGAGATGCTCGGCGGACCCCGATCATCGCAGCCGTTCCAAAAATGCTTTTCCCTTTCATCGTGATCGTACCCGGCATGATCGCTCTGGCGCTCATGGAGAAAGCAGGTTCAGGCTACTCGATTCCACATGGTGTGACAGGTGAGACGGACTACAACCTGGTGATCCCCTCGCTCATTGCCCATTATTTGCCGACAGGACTCCTTGGCCTAGCCATGACAGCGCTCATGGCCTCGTTCATGTCCGGCATGGCTGGCAACGTGACAGCATTTAACACCGTCTGGACCTACGACATTTACCAATCCTACATCGCGTCAGGAAAATCCGACTCACACTACATGTGGATGGCAAAGTTCGCCACTGTGGGCGGTATCATTATCTCGATCGGCTTTGCCTACGTGGCAAAGAATGTGGATAACATCATGGACTTCCTGCAATTGGTCTTCGGTTTTGTGAACGCGCCGGTCTTTGCGACCTTCCTGCTCGGCATGTTCTGGAAGCGGGCCACGGGTCATGGAGCTTTCTTCGGCCTACTCTGCGGCACCCTTGCCGCCGTGATTTTCCATGGTATCAGCTCCCCGATGCCTATCACAGCAGGCGAGGCAGTTCCTTGGATCAAGGGTGCCTGGCTCGGAGCGCATATCACCTTCACCTCCAGCATGGCTCAAAACTTCTGGCTGGCGATCGTCGCATGGACTGTCTGTTTTGTGATGACGATCTTGATTTCTCTGGCTACGAAACGGACTCGAACTGACGAGGAACTCAAGGGCCTCGTATTCGCTCTCACGCCGAAAATCAAGGAAAAGGACGAACCCGTCTGGTTGCGCCCCGCTGTCCTTGGCGTTATTGTACTGGCGGTCGCTGTGGTATTAAACATCATCTTCTGGTAAACATTTAAACACCCTCACACTATGGACTTCGACCTTCGCTTACCCATCGGCATCCTCTTCAGCGCTTACGGCCTGATTCTCGCCGTCTTTGGCGCGTTCACTAACGGATCCGATATTTATAAAAAATCCCTGGGAGATAACATCAATCTCCAGTGGGGCACTTTGCTGTTGGTTTTTGGCCTTTTCATGCTTGGCCTTGCGATGCGCGCCCGGCGCAAGTAATCACCAACTTTGCTACAGAGCGGCCTCGCCGAGATAAGCGGATCTCACAGCCGGATTGATACGCAGGTTTTCAGCGGTGTCGTGGAGGATAACTCGTCCGGTTTCAAGCACGTAGCCGTGACTTGCAATACGGAGTGCCAGATTCGCATTTTGCTCAACGAGAAGGATCGTAAGACCGAGTTCACGATTGATCTCCAGAATGCGGGAAAAGATCGTTTGGACAAGGATAGGGGCAATGCCGAGAGATGGCTCATCGAGGAGGAGGCATTTCGGCTTGGACATGAGTGCGCGGGCGATTGCAAGCATTTGCTGTTCACCGCCACTGAGTGTTCCGGCAGCTTGTTGGAGACGTTCCTTCAGCCGAGGAAAAAGCACAAAAGTACGTTCCAGATCAGCTGAGATGCCGTTGCGGTCCCTGCGCAGATGGGCACCCATGTGCAAATTTTCAAGGACCGTGAGATTTGAGAAAACCATGCGCCCCTCAGGGGACTGGGCGATACCCAGAGCAACGATCTCATGAGCGGGCTTGTTTGTAATGTCGCGACCTTCGAAGAGGATCGATCCACTCGCTACCTTGGCAATCCCGGAAATGGCGCGGAGTGTGCTGGATTTGCCAGCTCCATTCCCGCCGATGAGTGTCACGATGCGGCCAGCGGCGACTTCGAGCGAGATGCCGTGCAACGCGGGTATGCCACCATAGCTGACGTGCAGGTTGCGAATTTCAAGCATGTGTCACTTCCCCTCCCAAATAGGCTTCGATGACCTTCGGATCCCGTTGAATGGAATCCGGCGTGCCCTCGGCGATTTTTTGTCCGTAGTCGAGGACGACGATCCGCTGGCAGACGCCCATGACGACGCGCATGTCGTGTTCAACAAGAAGCACAGCGATGCGGAATTTTTCGTGAACAAAGTGGATCAATTCCATGAGGCGAACTTTTTCGGTCGGATTCATGCCCGCAGCCGGCTCATCGAGAAGAAGCAAACTTGGTCCCGTGGCGAGAGCGCGCACAATTTCCAAGCGCCGCTGATCTCCATAGGGCAAGCCACTAGCCTGCCTGTCGGCGTCATCCTTGAGCCCAAAGATATCAAGGAGGGCAAACACTTCATCGCGAATCCGGCCCTCCTCAGCCTGAAAAGCCGCGCCGCGTGTGAACGAATGAATGATGCCATGGCGAAGACGGCCGTTCATTGCCGTGCGGACATTGTCAAAAACGCTGAGCGATGAAAAGAGTCGGATATTTTGAAACGTGCGAGCGATGCCGAGAGCCGTGATCCGATTGGGCTTCTTGCCTTGAAGGGAATGCCCCTGAAAGTGAATATCCCCGCGCGTGGGCTTGTAGACACCAGTGATGATATTAAAGACGGTCGTCTTTCCAGCACCGTTCGGGCCGATGAGACCAACCATCTCCTGCGGGGCAACATGAAAGTCCAAATCCCCAATGGCGCGGAGACCCCCGAATTCCATGGTGACGCTCTTGAGTGTCAGGAGCGGGTTCATGGCTGAGCGGGCTTTCTTTTCCTGCGCTGAAAATTTCCCAGCAGACCTTGCGGTCGGATGATCATGAGAACAATCAGAAGCAGCGCAAATACGATCATCCGGTATTGCTCAAAATCCCGCAGAAGCTCATTCAGCAAGGTCAGCAAAACAGCTGCTGCCGCAACGCCGGGAGTGCTGCCCATACCGCCCAGAATAACCATCACGACGACATCAACCGACTTCAGGAAATTAAAACCTTCAGGCGCGATGTAGCTGATAAAATGGGCATAAAGACCACCGGCAAGCCCTGCAAAAAAGGCCCCGATCACGAACGCCGTGACCTTGTATTTTGTGGTATTGATGCCCATCGCTTCGGCTGCAATCTCGTCGTCCCGCACGGCGATAAATCCGCGCCCGTAGGTCGATTTCACCAGACTCGCCACAACATAAATTGCGACAGTGGCGATGCCGAACGTCCAGAGCAAGTTCGTGTAGGGGGGGATCCCTTCGAGACCGCGAGCCCCACCCAGCGCCTCGGTATTCTGAATCACAACCCGTATGATTTCCCCAAAGCCGAGTGTGACAATGGCGAGGTAGTCTCCACGGAGCCGCAGCGAAGGCACGCCAACCAGAAAACCGCAGAGTGCGGCAAAGAGGCCACCGATGAGCAAAGCTCCAAAAAAAGCAACATGACCTTGCCAAGCCGGCTCCGTCGAGAGGACTGGCGAGAGGGAGAGCGTGATAATGCTGGAGGTGTAAGCACCGGCGGCCATGAAGCCAGCGTGACCAAGAGAGAATTGCCCCGTATGGCCATTCACCAGATTCAAACTGACCGCGAGAATGATGTTGATCCCGGCCAGAACAAGGATGTTCACCGCATAGTCATCGAGTTGGGGCGCGATCGCGTTCAGCGCAAAACTGGCAACCAGACCTGCAGCGAGAGCAATGTGAGCGATATTTGGCTTCACGGCATCACACTTTCTCCCGCTCGGATTTTCCCAGAAGACCAGCGGGTTTGAACATGAGGATTAAAATCAGGATCACAAACGCCACGGCATCTCGGAAGCCGGGGGGGATGCCGATGTTTTTGCTATACCCAACGACAAGTGTCTCCAAGAGACCGATCAGCACACCTCCTAGGGCCGCCCCAGGGATATTTCCGATGCCGCCGAGCACTGCTGCGACGAAGGCTTTAATGCCGGGCAAGATCCCCATGAAAGGATCGATCGCTTGGTAAAGCATGGCAAAAAAAATACCTGCGGCAGCAGCCAGAGCCGAGCCCAGTCCGAAGGTGAATGAAATCACGGCATCCGTATTCACTCCCATGAGCGAGGCAGCCGTCGGGTTATTCGAAAGCGCCCTCATGGCGAGTCCCATGCGAGTTTTTTGCACAATGAAGCGAAGGGAAATCAGGAGCAATACCGTGACAACAAGCACCACCACCTGTTCCGTCGTCATGGAGACCACTCCGGGAAGATCGAGCGTCTCATTTTTAATAAGCTGAGGGAATCCTTTGGGAGCGGCTCCACAGACAAGCTGGGTGCCGTAGGAAAGCAAGAGGGAGACACCGATCGCGGTGATCAGCACGGTGAGACGCGATCGCTGGCGAAGTGGCTTGTAGGCGAGCTTCTCGATCACAATCCCAATCACCGCACAGATCAGCATCGAAAGCAAAAGCACGATCAGAGCGGAGAGAAAATCCGGCATCCAGTGGAAAAGCGGCTTCAACCAGCGGTGCACATAAAGCCCGGCAAAAGCCCCAATCATGAACACGTCGCCATGAGCAAAATTGATAAACCGCAACACGCCATAAACCATCGTGTATCCGAGCGCGATGAGTGCGTAGATGGCGCCCAGAGACAGGCCGTTGATAAGTTGTTGAGTGAGATTTGCCCAGTCCACGGAATTTCGGAATCAGGGGGCCACAGTCTCGACAAAACGGAATTTGCCATCCTGGATTTGAAGGACCACAGCGGCCTTGCTGGCATTTCGTGACGAGTCGAGCGTAATGTTGCCAGTTACCGCTGGAAAGCCACTGGTGGAGGCAATGGCGTTGCGCAAGGCCTCAGATTCTGTCGTCCCGGCACGCTTGATCGCGTCCAGAAGCAGCATCGCGGCATCGTAGGCTAAAGCGCCCATGGCATCGGGATCCTGAAGGTACTTGGCCTTGTATTTCGCGAGAAAATTTTGCACGGCGGGCGACTTGTCTTCAGAGGAAAAGTGGTTTGAGAAAAAATTGCCCTCCATGGCATCGCCTGCGACTTCAACGAGGGATGGTGAATCCCAACCGTCGCCTCCGAGAAGAGGGACCTTGATTTCGAGTTCACGGGCTTGGCTGGCAATGAGGCCCGCCTCGTTGTAGTACCCCGCAACGAGGATCGCTTGCGGATTCGTTCCTCGGATCGAGGTGAGCTGGGCCTTGAAATCTTTGTCGCCGGAGCTATAGCTCTGCTCACTCACGATCGTGCCTCCGTTTTTCGTGAAGTAGTCCTGAAAGAAATCTGTGAGCCCCACGGCATAATCCTGCTTCACGTCTTTAAGGATGGCTGCCTTCGTCCACCCCCTCTGGAGCATGAATTTCGCAAGGACCGCACCTTGGAAGGGATCAATGAAGCAGACTCGAAAAATGTAGTCGCCGGTTTGCGTGACTTTTGGATTTGTCGAGGCGGGCGAAATCATCGGGATTTTATTTTGCTGGCAGATGGGCGCCGCTTCCAGCGAGCGCGAGGATGCGACTTCACCAATGATGGCTACAGGCTTCTCCCGCGAGATCATCCGGCGCACAACCGTCGCGGCTTCTCCCGCCTTGGACTGGTCATCCTCGGTGACCAAGCGGAGCTTTTTACCGAGCACCCCGCCATTTGCATTCGCCTCATCGATGGCCATGAGAACACCATTGTGCGCGGACTGCCCGAAACTTGCCGTGGCTCCAGTGAGAGCGGCAAACTCGCCGATCACGATCTCATTGGAATTGCCCGCGGAATCCTTTTTTTTGCACCCTGGTAAAACCAAGCCGCAGAGCAAGACGCTCAAGAAGCCACGAAACCAAATTCGCAAACGTGAGTGAAGAAGGAGAGGTCTTAACAGGGAAGAAACAGGTAAGCTCATGGGTTTTAATATTCAAAAATGAGCGCGGAAGAATCAAGACCCATATCGTAAAACTCTCATTCAATAGCCACCACCAATGCGATCTAGACAGCGAGTCGCATCCAAATCCTCGCTCAAATTGCGTTGCTGCCCAACTGCCACGATCGCGCAGAGATTTGAGCCGATGCTTTACAACCAGAATAACGTTGTTATGTTCTACAGCCTGACTACGGGGCGTAGCTTAGCTTGGTAGAGCGCCTGGTTTGGGACCAGGAGGTCGGAGGTTCAAATCCTCTCGCCCCGATTTTTCACCGCTGTCAACCCTTACACTGCTTATTCAAGGGTATCATCCAACGCAGAGAGCAGGGTAGCGATTGTTTCGCTGGATTCGTCGCCCATGTTCGAAATGCGGAAGGTTTTTCCCTTCAGCTTTCCGTAGCCCCCATCGATGACGAATCTGTGCTTCTCGCGGAGGCGCTTAATCCAAGAGGCGATGTCGATATCGCGATTGTTTTTCACGCAAGTCAGCGAGAGTGAGCGCCGGCCTTCAGGCGCGAAGAACTCGAAGCCGCGGGCCGCTACCCAATCATGAACCTGAGCGTTGAGTGCAGCATGCCGAGAGTGGCGAGCATCGACGCCTTCGGTGAAAATATCGTCCAGCTTGGACTGCAAGGCGTAGATTAGAGAAATGGCGGGCGTGCTGGGAGTCATATCCTGCTCTTGGTTTTTGGCGAATTCCACGAAATCGAAATAGTATCCCCGATCTTTGATCGACTCGGCACGTTTCATGGCACGCTCGGAGACCGCGAAGAGGGCCAGACCAGGAGGCAAGGCGAGGGCTTTTTGGCTGCCGGTAAGCAACACGTCAATGCCGAGCTCATCCATTGCAATCGGCTGGGTGGAAAATGAAGAAACGCAATCCACGATGAAGAGGACCTCAGGAAACTCACGCAACACGGCGGCGATCTCAGGAAGCGGATTTCTTACGCCGCAGGAAGTTTCGTTGTGGATGAGTGTGAAGGTGTCAAACCCTCCCTCGGAAAGCTTGGCGCGCACCATTTCAGGCTCGATCGACTGGCCCCACTCGACTTGGAGAGCCTCGGCGTCTTTGCCGCAACGTTTGCTCACATCAAACCACTTATCCGAAAATGCACCGCACATCCCATTGAGGACTTTTTTGATCGTGAGGTTTCGGATTGCCCCCTCCATGACTCCCCAAGCCGACGAGGTCGAGAGAAAGACCGGACGCTGAGTGCCGAAGAGGGTTTTCAGCCGTGGCTGGATGTCCCCGTAGAGCTTTTTGAATTCAGATCCGCGGTGGCCGATCATCGGCGTGCACATGGCACGGAAGGTTTTTTCGGAAACTTCGATCGGACCTGGAATGAAAAGTTTGATATGTGACATAGCGATAAATGAAGGCGTTTATATTACGAACGATCTGGGGTGGATGACGAAGAAATTTTGCAAACTGGCAAGACTGAGGCCAAGATGGCCGCGAACCCAATGGCGGCAAATAAAACTTCATCAGCGATTCATTTCATCAGCGGCTCAGACGACGCTGCCGTGAAGAAAGCGGCTTCCGAACTTGCCATGAAACTGGCGCCGGGTGCGGATGCGTTTGGATTGGAGGTCATAGATGGCGCGGTGGAGACGGTGGATGCCGCCATTTCCCGCACCAGGGAATCCATGCAGTCGCTGGCGACATTGCCATTTCTTGGCGGCACCAAACTGGTGTGGCTTAAAAGCGCGGGCTTCCTCGCCGATAGCGTCACCGGGCGCTCCGAGAATGTCATCGCCGTAGTAGAGCAACTCTGCGACCTGCTCGATGAAGGCCTGCCCGGGGGGGTCACCTTTCTGCTTAGCGCCCCCGGAGCGGACAAGCGTCGGACTTCCTATAAGCGTCTCTCCAAGTTGGGAAACACGCTCCTTTACGATAAGCCCTCGCTGGGATTCGGCGCAGGCGAGGAGGAGATTGTCGGATGGACATCGCAGCAAGCGCGGGCCCGGGGAATGAATCTCTCGAGCGATGCCCTCGAAGTTCTTGCTGCCAGAGTGGGACTGGATTCCGCACAACTCCACAGCGAGCTCGACAAAATGGAAACCGCTTTTGGCAAGAGCCACGCGATCAGTGAACGTGACGTGCGCGACCTCGTGCCTGCGACACGCGAGAGCGGCGTCTTTGATATCGGCAATGCCATTTCTGCCCGCAATCTCCCGCTCGCTCTGGAAACGCTCGACCAGCTTTTTTACCAAGGTGAGAAAGGCGTTGGCATCCTGCTTGCATCAATCGTCCCGACAGTCCGGAATCTTCTTCTCACAAAAAGCCTGCTGATCCGCCACAAGCTCCGCCCGCCAGCCGAAGCCCAGTTTTTCTCAAGCACTCTCGCTAAGCTTCCTCCGGAGGAAACCGATTTTCTCCCTCGCAAAAAAGATGGCACACTCAACGCATACGGCCTCGGAATTGCCGCCAAAAGTTCCGTGCACTACTCGCTCGAGGAACTCCAGCGCGCCTTCCACGGATGCGCCAAAGCCAATCTCCACCTGATCACTGGCCAAGGTGCAGAGGATGTGATTCTGACCCGCCTGCTCATCAGCTTCATGGGAAAACGGACAGCCAGCCCTTAGAACGGCCTTCACCCATTCGACCATGCTTAAGACGACCGAACACAATCGGCTCCGGATGTCCGATGAGGGCAAGGAACCTTGGTCGCTTTGGGGCCCGTATTTGAGTGAGCGGGCGTGGGCCACTGTGCGTGAGGATTACAGCGCCGATGGAGAGGCTTGGACTTACTTTCCACATGAGCACGCCCGCCTCCGCGCCTACCGGTGGAGCGAAGATGGAATCGGCGGATTCAGTGATGACAAGCAACGCCTTTGCTTGGCGCACGCTTTCTGGAACGGCAGAGATCCCATTTTGAAGGAGCGCATGTTTGGCCTCACGGGTTCCGAAGGAAATCACGGGGAGGACGTGAAAGAGGTCTTCTTCTATCTCGATAGCACGCCAACGCACAGCTACATGAAGATGAACTACAAGTATCCTCATGCTGAGTTTCCCTACACGACGCTAATCGAAGAAAATCGCAAACGGTCCCGGGCCGAGACCGAATTCGAACTCTGGGACACCGGAATCTTTGCAGACGACCGATACTTCGACATCGATATCGAATACGCCAAGGCCTCACCTGACGACATCCTGTGTCGCATCACGGTGAGGAATATGGGCCCCGAGCGCGCGCCGATTCACGTGCTGCCCACTCTGTGGTTTCGAAACACCTGGAGCTGGGGACGCGATGACACAAAACCTGGGATCACTCGCATCCAGTCCTCGGGAAAAACTTTTGCACGAAGCTCCCATGCCAGCGCTGGCATATACGACCTGCATGCAGACCTCGCTGAGGATTGGTTTTTTTCCGAGAACGAAACGAATTTTCAACAAATCTACGGGACTCAAAATGCCTCCCCCTTCACAAAAGACGCCTTCCACCGACGCCTCATCCACGGCGACCACTCGGCAGTAAATCCCCGGCATGAGGGGACCAAGGCGGCGGCGGTTTTTCATAGTGTGCTCGAGGGCGGCGAATCCTATGAGATCCGGCTCAGGCTTATCGGCCCAAAAGCCATCGCGACCTCTCAACCATTTGGGGACTTTGACGAACTCTTTGAGACGCGCATCCATGAGGCCGATGATTTTTACGCCAGCGTCCAGCCGCGACAGATGATGCCGGACGAGCGACTCATCCACCGCCAAGCACTGGCCGGCATGATGTGGGGAAAGCAATTTTTCCACTACATCGTGGACGATTGGCTTGAGGGGGATCCTGCGATGCCCAAGCCACCGGAGAGTCGAAAAACTCTCCGAAACCGTCAATGGCGCCACCTCTACAATGAGCGCGTCATGTCTATGCCCGACCCTTGGGAATACCCATGGTATGCGGCCTGGGATTTGGCTTTCCACTGCATCCCGATCTCGCTCATTGATCCGGGCTTTGCAAAAAGCCAGCTGGATTTGCTGACACGCGAATGGTACCAGCACCCGAACGGGCAGATTCCTGCCTACGAGTGGAACTTCAGCGATGTGAACCCTCCTGTCTTCGCCTGGGCGACTTGGCGAGTTTACAAAATGGAAGAACAGCAAACAGGAAAAGGCGACCTCGCTTTTCTGGAAACGCTCTTCCACAAACTCATGTTGAATTTCACCTGGTGGGTGAATCGGAAGGACTCGGATAACAACAACATTTTCCAAGGCGGATTTCTCGGCCTCGACAACATTGCCGTCTTCGACCGCAGCGCTCCACTTCCCACAGGCGGCATGCTCGAACAAAGCGACGGCACAAGCTGGATGGGGATGTTTTCCCTAAACATGATGAAAATCGCGTTGGAGCTCGCGCGCAAGAATCCTGTTTACGAGAATATTGCCACCAAGTTCCTCGAGCACTTCCTCGGCATCGTACATGCCCTGAATGCGCTGCAGCTCTGGAATGAGGAGGATCGGTTTTTTTACGACGTCCTTCAGTTGCCTAATGGAGATCGCCTCCCTCTGCGGCTGCGCTCGCTGGTTGGCCTCATGCCACTCCTCGCGGTGGAAACCCTCGATCCAGAGGAACTCGATGCATGTCCTGGGTTCAAAGCCCGGATGGAGTGGTATCTCAACTACCGCCCTGAACTCACAAGTCTTGTCTATGATTGGGAAAAGCTCGGCCTGAAGAACCGGCGCCTGGTCGCTCTGGTTGCTGAAGAACGGATGTTAAGCCTGCTCAAGCGAATGCTAGATCCCAATGAATTTCTGAGCCCATTCGGCATTCGCTCGCTAAGCAAATTCCATAGCGAGTCGCCATATGAATTCGAAGTGAATGGAACAACTCACCGTGTGGATTACGAGCCCGGGGAAGGACGCACCAGCCTGTTCGGTGGGAATTCAAACTGGCGAGGCCCCGTTTGGTTTCCTATCAACTTCCTTCTCATCGAGGCCCTGCAAAAATTCGATGATTTCTATGGCTCAGATTTCCGAATTGAGTGCCCGACTGGTAGCGGAATTCTTCTCTCGCCGGGCGAGATCGCCGATGAACTTTCACAGCGCCTGAGCGGGCTTTTTCTCAGCAAACAGGACGGCAGCCGTGTTTTTCAAGGCCGCGACCACAACCTCTTCCGCAAACCCGACTGGAAAAATAAAATCTGGTTCCACGAATATTTTCATGGCGACGACGGATCGGGCCTCGGAGCCTCACATCAAACCGGCTGGACAGGACTCGCCGCAGACCTCCTGCAACAACTCGCCGCTAAGCGCAAAAAGTAATCCTTATAAAAAAACCTCGCAGCAGACGCGCGCGGTGTTGAAGTGGACGCGAACAACCTTTTCGATTTCCGGGCAGTATCCCCCGGCAAGCACCCACGCGATCGGGATTTTCTCGGTCTTGGCAAACTCGAAGACCATCCGGTCGCGGTCCTCCAAGTCTTCGTGCGTAAGTTGCAGCGGGGAGTAGGGATCATCGCACAGCGGGTCGGCACCGGCTTGGTAAATCAAGATGTCCGGCTTGCCGTCTTGGATCAGCCAAGGCAGATGCCGCTTCATCGTTTCGAGGAGAACCTCGCGGTCGCTTTTTCCAGAGGGAATCAGCGGCACTGAAAAATGATTCGGACCGTCCGTGTGATGGCGCTCGCGCACATCGCGGAAGGGTTGGTTGTTCCAATAATCGTTTCCGTAAATCGATAGCGCACGCAGCCAAGGGCGTGATGCCGCGAGGGATGCCGTGCCATTTCCATAGTGCAGGTCAATGTCGAGGATGGCTGCCGTGCGGATTTTGCCTTCCGCGCGAAGCGCCTCCAGCGCCACCACAAGCCCGTTGAAGGTGCAGAATCCCTCGCCGTGATCTGCGCAGGCGTGATGGAATCCACTGGCCAAGGCCGCCGACGCACCACTCTCCAACGCACTCCGCGCCGCCGCCAATACGCCGCCGCCGGTGAGGCAGACGCTTGGGAAAAGCAACTCGCTCCAAGGAAATTTTTGCGACTCCGCGAGGTCTCGAGGATCGCCGGTTCTCACCGCATCGACATACTCGGCCGTATGGACCCTCAACAAATCCTCTTGGGTCAGAGGCTCAGGTTTTTCCATAATGACCTGCGGCAACCAAGCCCTCACCTCGCCGGCCACGAGTGCAAACTTCCGCATCGGCATGATGTGGTCGCCAATTGGCGCCGCAAATCCAGGGTCGTAGAAGAATTTCATCGGTGCGGATGAGTTCGGATATCTCTCATGTGCGGAGCACAACTAAATCTTGTTCAAAGAGATCAATAGTCAGCGCAGGGGATGGGCTCTGGAGAAATTGAGACCATCTCGCATCCAGCGTATCCTTTTCTCCCTGCGTTACCTCCATTCCAGCAAAATCAGTGGAAACCGACTTCCAAATCTCATCCACCAATTCCAACTCTTCGGGGCTGGAGAGCGACTGGACTCGTGGCAAATCGACAGGACTCATAATCAAAATCTACCCTACGAGAACAGGACAACAAGGGAACATTTTAACCTAGAAAAAGCATTTGAACCACAGATTTCACAGATAAGCACAGATTACCAACGATCAAACGCCTTGGCTCGCACTCCCCCTTTTCAGGCTAAAAATGATTTTGCCACCTCCTATCAAAAAAACCGTGGAGGGATGGCCTCCGTGCCGTCCCACTGAGGCAGGCCGCCTGCCTCAAAATGAAATCATATCTCATTTTTTTAGGATATTTATGAGCTTTTTGAAAGAAAATGAACCCCCAGTTCCCTTCTCAGCTTGTCATTTTCAAAGTTTGTCTCCCTTATCAGGTTCAGTATCCGGCACACGTGCAAGCAGCCTGTCAAAATCATCAAGATTGGCACGCTCGGCGCGCACACGAAGATAGTCCACAGTCTCCAAAGCCGAGAGCTTCTCTGCGGCCGCTGTAATCAAAAACTGATTCATCGAGTAACCATCTTGCGAAGCGAGTTCCTTGATCGCACAATGGAGGGAATCCGGAACGCGTAATGATAATGTAGTCATGGTTTAAAACTGGGGTTTGGCGTTCGTCGCCTCGCGCGGCAGCGGCTCGGCGTTTCCTGGCCTATTTCCTCCGGATCAATAATTCATATTCCGGATGAGATCCAATCCAAAACCAAACTGCTGTATCTCCATCCATGACAGCAAGGGCGCGATAGGAATCTGTGACCCTACAAGACCAAAAGTTTTGGACTTTTTTAAACTGTAGGGATGGGTGCGTGGGGTCATTCAACCAAAGCCTATATTGTTTTGAGGCAGTTTTCTGAATCGCAAGCGGCATATTATGATATGCCTTCCAGAACTTGGATGATACTTTACTGTTCATCCAGCGGGAATTCTAGAGAAGCACCCGCACGATGCTCTTGAAGTGCCTCCGCTGCCAGATCGTCCAATCGTCCCGAGAGGATATCAACTTCAACTTGGCTATCCCATGCATCGGAAAATCGCGAAGAAATCCAATGCTTTAGTTCAAACAACTCATCGGTTGGCAGTTTTTCAATCGCCTTCTCGATCTCCATCACAGTGCTCATAAGGTTTCTATCGACTGAACTAGAGCGAAAGACAAGATTTTTTTATGGCGTTTCTTGCGGAATTGGCGGAATTTGGGTCAGTCCCGCGTATTGTAGCATTTTATGGAATCAGATGATTTTTAAAACAAAAAGCGATAAAACGCGGGACTGACCCTTTTTTCACTTTGAGAATATGTGAATATGTGGGACCGACCCCTTTGATGTGGGACCGACCCCTTTGATGACTTTGATTTAAAATACATCAGCAGGATGCAGCGGTTGCCAGACGAGGCTTGGGTCGTAGTTCGGCGCGGACCTTCTCGCCGAGTGCATTGAGGTGGGCGATGCGCGCGTCCCTGCTCATGGCATTGAGGCGGCGACTTGTCGCCTCCCTCCACTTGCGGGACTCTTCGACAGCATCAAAGGTTTTGGTCTTGGTTTCCATAGATAATCTCCAACGGGTTTACGATACGGATAGATGTATAGCCGTTCAACAAGTTGACCCCATTAAATGCAGTCACGCTGCATGTTAACCATGTGGCGGAAGTTCCAACTCACAAGGAAATCAATGCGGTTTACCGTGCACGCGGCGACATGCCGGGCATCGTCCTCGTATTTTGGCGTGACAACACCTTGGGCAACATAGGTTGCCGCGAGATGGTCTATTTCCTCGGTGATGTTTAGCACATCGGCTGCTTCAAATGTGCTGTTGAACAAATCCCGAACGCGCTCAGGCGCTTCGATGAGTTCCTCGGCTGCCACCAAAGAAGTCATGAAGCGCCACAGACCGCTTTCCATCTGCCGCCAAAGCTCTTGGGTAGGTCGCTTCCACTCATCGTCGAAGTAGCCGCCCAAAACCGAGGTATCGAGATAGAGGGTTGGTCTCCGCATCTGCACTCACACTACACTAATTGAGTCTCATCTCACAAGAAATTTTCCCAAACCTTTTCTTGTAGCGGCTGTCTGTGACTGCCGAGATTTTTTCCATCCAGTGGGAACGCTGAGGTCCTCCTCGGCCTGATGCTCCAACAAAGCCAACGGGGACATTGGCGCTCCCAGAGATTTTCGTGAATTTCTGACTGCAACCGGGAAATGGAAGAGGGGAAATTCCAGATTCAGAGCAGAAGATTCTGCAAGATACGTGAATATGTGGGACCGACTCCTTTCCGACCCCTTTCCGGTTCATACCTATACCATTTCTGCCCCCCCCCTTGACACCCTCGAGCATTTATAATACCAAATGTCAGCTATTAATGCCCGACCCCTTTGACGGACCACTTCAACTTCGATTCAAAATATGTCAATGTGTGGCAACTCTTTCCTTAAACAGGACGCTCAAATCACATTGGATGCAGAAGCAAAAGAAATTCTGCGTATATGGGCATAGGGAATCACGTCAACAAGACCAGCATCATCTTCAATTACCAGAACATTTTTTGCAGCAAGCACATGGTCAGGTGTTGGAATCGAATAGGCCACATCTGCA
>Ga0214921_10000600_pt1 | contig 65861 bp, 58 predicted proteins | sample LL1505_MetaG_FD_177992 | JGI IMG/M metagenome (GOLD analysis project Ga0214921, IMG submission 177992) | Freshwater microbial communities from Lake Lanier, Atlanta, Georgia, United States - LL-1505 | ecosystem: Environmental > Aquatic > Freshwater > Lake | place: USA: Georgia | collected...
ATTTTCGTAAAAATACACCTTTCAAACCATAATTATGACAATTGTTTTTATTTTTTACATTTTCTATAGATTATAATTCCGACGAAAATGAAAAGTGGATTTTGTAGGATTCGAAGTGGATTTCGAGTTTATTATTTTAGAATATCCACATTAATTTTTAATGACTTTTTAATGACTTTTTAATGACTTTTTAATGACTTTTTAATGACTTTTTAATGACTTTTTAATGACTTTTTAATGACTTTTTAATGACTTTTTAATGACTTTTTAATGACTTTTTATATATACATCTTATTATATATATTTAAGGTTTGATTTTAGTATTTTGGCACGACCCCGCCGCCAAGAGCCACGACAAAGTCGTGTGCGTCATTATTTATTAGGCACATATATAGAAACTCGTTGACACTTGTTAACACTTAAAAATATTTATTTCAAATCAGACTTTAATTTTTTATAAAACTCAGTTTCTGTAAATTTATCATAAAATTCTTCAGTCTTTGACTTTACATTTGGAATAACATCCCCATATTCCTGCCCAACATATACACCTAATACAAATATCGCTAATGTTCTAAACATTATATTATTGTTTGTTTTATAATATAATGACAATTTATTTTTTTTTAATTAAATTACTATTATCTATACCCAACGTCCTTAAACGCTTTCTTATGTTTTCTTCTGCAGTTGATATATCAGTCTCAGATGTATCATTCATAATTTCGAAAACTATATCTAACATTTTCATATATTTATTTATTACTTCATTTTTTCTTTTTATTTCTTTTATATATTCACTAATTACTCTATCTTGACATTTTTCATCATTGCATTTATTATAATCATTCATAAAATCATTTCCATATTTATTAAATAAATACTGAACAACATTATCTCTAAGACTCTTTAATAAAAGTGGCGAATTCTCAATATTTTCATAAATGTATTTATCAACACTGTTTTTCGTGTCTAATTTTTTCTTAATACCTTTAATTTTCATCATCTGTTTACCACTCCATACCATCTTTTTTGCACCAATCGGAATTGCACCTCTCTTGACATCTTCCATTGTAGAAAACTTTCTTTTTGAAAATAAACCTGGCCTCTTTTTAATAGCAATTAATTCACCCATACCTATAGGCTTAATTTCAGCAAATCTTATTTGTAAATTTAATAAATTTTGAAGTTCTTTATCAAAACAAACCATCAACATTTCAATCTTTTTTAATTCAATATTTGTTCTTCTCAAATTTGTACAATTAAATACATCTGGCGCCTCCAACAATACAGAATTCTTAACATCTCCTACAAAAATACCATTTTCATATAATTCAGATACATATAATGGAAATCCTCCTAAATCTATACCATTACCAACAATTTTATAAGCAACCATACAAGCAATTATCATACGCAAATCTATTAATGATGTCCTAATATCAAAATTACTACCAGATATCTTTAAATTATCACTAATTTTATCTAATATAATATCAATTTCATCAACTAAATCATAAATATTACCAATATCATCAATACCAATATTCTTAACCTCTAAAATCTTTTTTACAATATCGTAGTAAACAGCTTTCTTTTTTGACAATGATTTTTCTTCATACACTCTCATTTTATCAGCAAATACACTACGCATTTCTGGTATTTCTGGTATTTCTTCACCCTCTTCAAATTCATCTTCGTATCCTGATACTTCTCCACTTTCTTCAAATTCACCTTCGTCATCTGATACTTCATCGCCGACTTCACTAAACATATCATCTTCCCTTGTATCTTCTGTTATCTGATCACGTGATTTATCATAAATTTTAAAACCTGGTGACATTTCTAATACATCATCTGATGTTATTACCATCTCTATTTGATTTCCAAACTCAAAACCATACATTTTATATACACCATCTTCTAAAAGTATTTTCTTTACTTGAAAATTTTTACCATTTTGTAATAATAAATCATTAAAAAATAACTCACTCATCTTTAAAATAATAGGATTACCATCTAAAGAACCAACCAATAAAACACCAATCTTTGACTCGTTATACTTAATAACTCTACCCATCATACCCTTATACATACCACCCCTAATAATAACTATATCATCTTTTATATGTTTTATATTCGTATCGTCAAAAAATATTTTTTTCTTACAATGTGTTAAATATTTATTTACACCGATTTCTGCTAATACAACGCAATGATCTATAATTTGTCCCTTTTCCAACGGATTCTCTGAATCAATATCATAGTTGATACCTATCTCTACTTCATAACTAGATGGTAAAAAATATCTAACCTCAACTTTTCTACCTTTATATACACCAGACTTTACAACTGCATCCATAGAATGATCGAATTTTATATCATTTTTAACCTTTGATAGTGCAACTGGAACTGAAGCAACTGGAACTGAAATTTTACTTGAAGATGCTAATGGCATTTCTGTAACTACCTCATCTATTTCCATTAAATCACTATCCTTCTGAGCAATTTTATTTTTTCCCTTATCGATTTTTAATTTTTCACCAAATTCTGCTGCAAATGTATTTAAAAAATCAAATGACATCTTTTTAAATACTAACAATAAAATAAAAAATAATAATGTATCAATGTAATTTATTCGCAAACTTTAATCTTTTTTTCAAACATACCATTCAAATGATCCATCTCAATGTCATTACGTCTTTTTGATAACCTTTGTTTTTCTTCAGATTTACTCTGTAATCGTTCACGTTTCTCCGATTCTACTCTGTCATTAAACTGTTTCAATTTCATAATAAATATCTGAAAAGCTCTCTTCAATTCACGATATTTCATCAACTCCAAATTTGTCTTTGTATTTTCATCCACACCATCCATTTCACGTAATACAAAAGGTGCCCTTTCAAAATTTTCAATCACAAATTTATACACCGATTTTAACTTTTCATCAGATTCATCTTCGCATTTTTTCACTAAATTAGTTTTCCAAATTTTTATCATTCTTAATGATGACGGCCCCCAAATAATACGCCCAGCATTTTCTATTATATTGTTATTTAATACATCACGAGTCGTTAAAAATTTCTTTGAAATTTCCTTTATCTTTCTAGATACTGCGAATAATTCGACTTGCTCATCTAAACACGTCAAGACAACAGGACCAAACCACTTTTGCAAAATCACATTGCAATTTTCCATCATCATCTTGATGATTTCAATAATCTTACCAGCCTTGTAATAACGTTTCATTTGTCCTTGTTTAATATCATCCATCGTAATCAAATCAAAAAAACACTCACCCTGGTATCCACCCTTGTCTACCTTTACAAAAATTGATTCGTTAATATCATCCTTCTTAAAAAAAGAAGTATCATACAATCTTCCAATAAAATTCTGGAAATTGCTTTTTGAAAAATTATAACCACTCTTTACAATCTCGTAAATTACTAAACACGAAACTATATACTTTGTATCTGTAGTTTTCCAATCATTCACTGATAATTTGAGTAATTCAGCCTTCATTTTTTCTACGCTATGGTTAGTCTTTTCCAATACTTCATATATCTTTATCGAATCCTTAGAAACTAATAAAGCCGATAAACACTTTTCTACTAATTTCATAATATTTTTGTCTTCTTTTGATAAAACACGGTCAACAATTTCTAATCTTTCAGAATCCTTAAATGTTTGTTTCATTTCAACTTCAGATTCATATACTATATCCCTATCACCTTCGTCATTATACGTTCCTTCTTGAACGTCCTCTTCATCTTCATTGTCACCTTCCTCATTTTCACAAATTGTTTCCATTTCTAATTCACGCTCTTCCTTTGTATACGACAATGTTTTTATATCACTAACAATTTCAAACCCAGGCATAAATTTTTCAATATTAGATATTTCCTTTTCTATAAATCTGTTTCTAACTTTTTCTACACCAAAAAACCCAGTATTTGTACAAGATATGACTTGGAAATAATTTCCATTAAGCAATTCAATATCTATGAAAAATAAATCATCTTGTTTAATGGTAGACGTCTTGTAACCATTTTTATCTTTAACTAAATGTGACGAAATCTTTTTACCAATAGCATCAATCTCTATCGTAAAAATGCTATCATTCATATTTTTTAATATACCTACACTATTTTTATAAGGACCACGCTTAAAGATCACATTGTTATCATTTATGATCAAACTATTCGTAGGCACTATTATATTTTTTTTATACTTTACCAAATATTGCTGAGGAATCATCTTTGATAATTTCCCAAATTTACCAATGTAATTAATATCAGACTTGTTTTCAGGAGTTTTCATAACCATCCAAAATTCTTCACCCATTAATCTAACACCATTTACCTTATCTGACATAACAGATTCATATTTGTTATTACAAAGTATTGTAGATAACATCATCATTAATTCCTGGTTAGTATAATATTTTTTATATTCCAAATTCAACTTGACAATGTCGTAAAATGTTTCATCACCTTTCTTATATTCATTTGTAACACACACAACACGCTTCATATTATCTTCATAAACACATACAAATTTACTAACTTGATTAGCAAATAAACATATTTCAACATATTTTTCATTCATTTTTAATTTTAAAGAATACATCATATCAATCTTATTCATTATTACAGAATTACCCATTCTTGTCATAATACTATCACCAACTACACAATTGTTATACATACTACTCATCACATACGTATACTCGTCAACCTCTACATCACACGTTTCCATATTATAGTCACATACAAACCCAAAATAACCCTTAAACTGACCACGCTTAAAAATTACATTTTTTCCGTGAATAATTTTTTTAACTTTTTTAATATTTTTAACTTCATTTTTTTGTTCATTTTTAACTTTAACTTCATTAATATTTCCATTATTTTTACCAGAAATATTAATTTTAGCAAATTCCTCAAACATATTCATATTCATTTTGTATTCGTCTTGTACAATTTTTATTGAATTTACAATTTTTTTTCAATTTTTTTTAAATAACATCACGTGACACGTTGTGTGGCGTATGTGGCGTTATGTGGCGTATGTGGCGTTGTGTGGCGTTGTGTGGCGTTGTGTGGCGTTGTGTGGCGTTGTGTGGCGTATGTCACGTGACATTTGCGTAAATGACTTGATGTACTCTGGATGATAATTTTGGCATCATCTTTTCTAATTGATATTGGCTGATATTTTTATGATCTAATACAATATAAACGTGCTCTCTTACTGGAACATATAAATTAATTAAATTTATAATTGTATTTTCAATTTCACGCATATTTTTACTATCAATTATTTCATTTATCCTCATATAAATTTTATCCGAATTACCACGTTTAAAAATTATATCCACTTGTGAAAAATTTTCATTTGTTTTAAAAAACAATAGCCAGTCGATCATATCACAATACAGTTAACAAGTTTTTCTTTCTTATTTTATTCAATTATTTCTTATTCGAATAACCATAAATCCTCTATTATAATTTCACCATTCTCTCCAGTAATAACAATGTATCTAGGGTCTTTTTCACCAGAAGTAAACGTGAGTGTATCTATTAACCTTTGCATTTCTGTAAAATATCTATCTATATTATACATTACAAAATGAAACATTGTATATACATATTACCATGATTTTAGTTTTCTGATTAATATCGTTTTCCACAAAAAATATACTCTATAATGATTTTTTGTTGCAAATCTTCACTATTCCTATTTGATTTAAATCTTTGATATTCCTTCTCGTAACAAATTACATCTTTCCATCCAGCGTCTACCATAATTGATATCATATTATCTTTTGATACTATACTTTCCGAAGAATAACTTATAAATACGTGTTTCGACTTTATCTTTTCTAAAACATTTTGAAATTCAATAGAAGCCTCCTTTTTAGAACAAAACTTTGATTTTATACCACTTTCTCGTAAACCAGTCTTACCTCGAATATTAGGATAATCATACCGACTAATCGTCTCTAACAAATGATAATTATCATGATAACCACGATTTGCTACATAAGGAGGATCTATGTAAACAACATCATACCCTGATAAATCATCCGATACTAACAAATCTGTTATATTCATATTTTTAGCTACATGATCTATATCATCAGTCTGCACTAAACTATTAATCAAATCTACATCCAAAACTAAATCTTTCAACGCACACGGTTTATATTTTTTTAAATATGCACCGTATACACTAGCTATATTACTAACCCCCGCAACCGCATACAATATAATTTTAATAATAAATTATGCTCATCTAAATTTATCAAGTTTTCATTTTGTAAACGCATAATTTCTTGACGAACTATATCAACTCGATAACCATTTTTGATAGATAAATACATTCTACCTTCACTACCAGCCTCTGTGTAATTATTATATATAAAAAAATTATCATCTGTTGGTAACACATCTACATTTTGTATCATTGTATTTATTTTCAAAATTACATCTTTAATCTTGACTATATCTATATTTTTTATAGACCATACAGACGATACTGTATATGCATAATGCTGAATATCATTTGTTAAAATTTTTTTACAGTTGCCTTTTAATACATCAAATGCAACAACACCAGTACCACTACATATATCAGCAAATCCTCCAATTTCACTATACTCCTTTCCCGTATACGTTTTAATAGTTTCACGTATAAAATCTAATAATTTCATTTTACTACCAATATAATTAAAACTCGGAAAGCATAGTTTATTACGAGGCATAGGAGTTTTTTTTTTATTATCTACCTTAAAATAATATTTAGTTTTTAAACTATAAACATCAACTTTTACATTTTTTATATAATTATTACGTATCATATCTATTAAAGTATCTACGTTAAAACGAAATTTTATACAATCTCTATTATTATGAATCTGAATCTCTCCTAAAGTGAGTCGTTTACTATCATATTCTACATATACTGTATTTGATTCATTCCAATCTTCAATCGTCTTTGATGTAGTAAACTTGAAATTTGACGCAAATTCAACATTGTCATGTTTATCTATAATATAAATTAATCCACTGTGAAATTTATACACTATCGTCCTATCACAACAAACGCAATTATGCAAATATTTCTGTAACATATCAGTTTTATGATCTATAAAATATTTCTTAAAATCACTTTTAGTAGTCAAATTTAATCCAGTTTTATTATTAAAACTACGAAAACTACACTGCCCAATACTTTGAGGACATATTTTATTACCAGACATTATAGTCTTTACTGACATTGTCTTTCCACATTCATCAGCAAAATCATATTTCATATTCATATTACCCATATGATTCATTTTCATACGTTTCAACTCTGGACCAACTGTATTATTTATATCATCATAAACATCATTTGGTAAACTTTCATATTTTCTTTTAGTGTTAAAAGTTACTTCCATTATATTACACATCGCTTTTTCTACCAAGATACCCAACTCTTCTGTATTTTTACACGCATATTTTAGCACATCAGATACCACCCCCTTCATTCTTATTTTTTACTATCAACATTTTTTTTTTAGTTTTTTATTAAATAAACTATATAAATTTTTTATTTATTTAATATAATTAAACAATGGTCGCTGTAAACATTTTTGACCCAATTGTAATCATGGTATTAATTTACACAGTTCTTATCAGCCTTCTTAGTTTATATACTAACCCTTATGGAGGTTCATTTATCTTATTACTCACTATATTTGCACTAACTTCCTATTGCTACTATAAAGTAAATAAAAATGAACCAATATTAATACCAGTTTGTGAAAAAACACCACATACATCAACACCACCCCCAACTACCACATCAACACCATTTGAAACCACATCAACACCATTTGAAACCACCACACCACCATTTGAAACTACCACAATGTCACCAACCACCACACCACCATCTTCTACACCTATCACAACTCTACCAACAATTTAATGTATAAATTTATACATTAATTCATTTATAATATAAACTTTACAATTTTAAACCAAGTTTATATTAATTATCTAAAAATCCAGATATCATTTGAGATCCTGCTGTAAATGTAATACCTTGTTTTATATTTGAATTAAACGTAGAATTATAATTTTCCAATATCATTGTTACAAAACCTATAACTAAACTAACAAGTATAATTTTGTAAAAATCGATACTCTTGTCTACAGCTATTCTTATAATCAATATAGCAATAAATGCCTCTAAAACTTCTTGTATATATATACCTAACCATTTTTTTACAGAATTCTTATCAATTTGCTCAATTTTACTTTTTAATTTTTCTACTGGATTAAATTCCAACATATATTATAATATTATAAAAAATTTTTCTTTATAAGTAATGTTTATTGATCATTTTCTACAATTTGCATTTCGCAAACCGGAGTCGGATTATGTCGATAATCTAAATAATATTTATATCTTTGTAATGTTGGAAGAATAGTCTTTATCTTTTTATTTATATCTTCATCTTCTGTATTCTCAAATTCCTTTTCAAGCTTATCAATTTCTTGTGACCATTTTTCACAAGTTACTTGCAACATATCATACCATTCATCTAACGTTTCTGCCATTGTTTGTTTTTTATTATTACACTTTTTATTTTTTATCAATTTTTTATTAACATTCCAATTCTTTTATATAGTCACCCAAAACACTAATATCACTATTATATAATACGTGATATACATTCTTGGGTAAATCCTCCAATAAATCGGTCTTTCCATGATTTGCAAACAAAAGCAAATTGTATATACACTTTGGATTTATCTCATTTATCAATCTACTAAATTCAAATATATCATCAATAGTCGTCGTATACTCTGAATGTTCATAACGAACAAATAATATCCTCTCATCCGATTTAACTTGCTCAATAAATCTAGCACCTCTACGTTTTAACATATCAATCATCTTATCTTCTGTATAATGAGTTGTTCTAATATCTGTATTATCCATAAATAAATTACCTCTATATATATATTGCCGTGTAACACATAATTCGTCTCCTACTACCAATTTATTTATAATATATAGTATATCTGTAAACTTTACAGATAAAAACCATTCAAATATAGATCTATTTTTTTCAATCTCCAATTTGTCAAAATCCCACGAAATTTGACATCCTTCTCCTAATAACACAATGATCATTTTATATTATATAAATAAAATAATCCTTACGTTAAAATATGTTTAATTTAATCGTTTTATATTACAATGAAAAAAATAATCTTTGGAATTTTAGCATCAACAAATGAACATTATAGCCAATTTATAGACATATGGATTGATAACATTACACGATTTAAACGAGGACCTTATGCTAATCTAATAGATTTCTATTTTATTTATAATGAACCCAATACATCCAAGTCCTTAATTCCTGATAACCAGGAACATCCAATGTATTATCATTACTATTCAAAATATAACAAAAATGATTCTATGATGGACTCTTTTCTAAATAGAACCGTTTGTTTACTCGATCATCTCGAATCAACACCATTCGACTATTTTATTAGAACAAATTTATCTACTTTATTCCAATTAGATATGGTAATACAATGGATTCAAACATTTCCTAAATACAATATTATTTCAGGAACTCCTATCGATAAACTTAATTCTATACATACATATATATCAGGAACAAATATAATATTGTCACGTGATCTTGTTGAATTTTTATTACTTAATCGAGAATATCTATTAGATGAAAAGATTTTACACGGCGATGATCAAAGAATTAGTAGTTTAATCGTACAAAATCTAAATGTAAATTTGTTATTGGTAAAACGTTTAGATTTTATAGAAATGACATACGATAATGGATATATACCTCCGTGTATTGTATTTCAAAATTGTTATGACATAAATAACTTGTTTTGTTATAGATTTAAAACTAAGAATAGAGAAAACGATATAAAATATATGAAAATGTTACAACAACAGTTCTATTTAGAAAATTTTAATCCATTACAATTCGTAACATCCATTTTAAATGATCCACTGGCACCCTATCAAAAAACAGGCACGCAAAATATAGATTACGATAAATTAACACATACAATGTTTCAAGTTCATGCAAACACAAATGTTATGGAAACTTATCATAGTTATAAAAATGTTGTTTTCAAATATCCATCTAGTGTATGCAAAAATGCCAATCTTTAAAATTACGAGTCACATAATTTTTTATTACATTGTTTGGTAATTTTATATAAATAATATTCCATTCATTGTTTTTATTCAAAAAAACCTTTATATCATCTAGGATATATACATTTGTACTCAATTCTGATGTGCAAAACATAACATTTAATTTATAATACTTTAAATTATTTGTGTATTTTATGCTATTTTTTCTTACAAAATACGCTAATGTCTTGTTGAAAAAATCAATTTGTATAATCTTGTCTATGCGTTCTATAATCTCGTATGGTAATTTTGTAATTAATAATTTATATATATCAATTTTGTCTATAGAATCTATGTTATTAAACATTATATACACTATATATAATTTTTAAAAAAACTTGATGAATTTATCGAATATGCTACATCACTATCAAATTACACTTTCCAATAACTATACAAATCCTTTTCCAATTCGTAATTTTTCCAATATTCAGGTTTTCTATCTGGTTGAACTTTAGCCCATTCCCACATTAATTCTAACCCACGCTTTGTAGAAGTATTTTCAACATAACCTAATAATCGTTCCGATTTTTCATAAGATGACCAAGCGTGTTTTACTTCGTGTCTTGGTTCTAGGTGAACTATATTATCAGTACCCGTTACCTCAGCAACTAATGCTGCAGCTTCGTTTAATGTAATATGATGTTTACCTCCAAGATTTATTCTTTCATTTTTTGCTTTAGGTGAAACAGCAGCACGCCATAAACATGGCAAAATATCATCAATATATGAAAATGCTCGTGTTTGTTCACCGTCACCATATACAGTAAATGGTAAACCATGTAAAGCCTTGTACATCCAAATACCCAATACATTTCTATAAGGATCCCAAATGTTCTGATACTTGCCAAAAATATTATGAGGCAAAATAACACAATATTCCATACCGTGTTGCTCATATGCAACCGATAAATCCATTTCACATGCGTATTTTGCTATGCCATAAGGATCAATCGGATTTGGTCTCATATCTTCTGTAAATGGTGTTGTGTTTCTACCATACGTCGCCATACTACTTGTAAAAATAAATCGTTTGATACTATATTTGATACCCATATTAATTAAAAATGTTGTAGGAATAACGTTAGACATATAGTTATATTGTCTAATAAATGGTGACAAACCCTCTGCTGCATAGGCAGAATAATGAAAAATATAACTAACTTTATTGTTTTCAAATACTTGTTCAACCAATTTTTGATCATCACGATTAGATAAATCAGCCTTTACAAAATGAAAATTAGGATTGTCTTGAGGTAAATTTTCAACATATCCACCAGAAAAATCATCAAATCCAAATACTTTATCAACACCCAATTCCTCCTTGTTTTTTAAAACATATTCACAAAAATTTGCTCCAACTAATCCAGCTACACCAGTAATTACAATATTCATATAGTTTAATATGAAATATGATTTTTTTTTTATTTTTTATCCGTGGATAAAGATAATTTATTCTTTTCCATAAAATAATCAATTGTTCTACTACTAAATAAAGTAAAACACCTATCTTTGTCAAATGTGAGTTTGTCATCTGTAACCACATCTATTTTGGTTTCATTTTTACTCATTCCTTTATCTGACAATTTATATTTAATCTAAATATAAATTTTAATCAATTTTAATTTTTACTCTTCACTTATAATTTGAAAAACATGCTGTAGATCCATGTCCCTTGTATTTTTTGGAAATGTTGAACTAATATTATCTGCTAGATACTCTGCTACGTTTTTTGGCTCTTTTATATATGTCTTAAAACCTACTAATAACCTCCCATTTAACCTTTTAAATTCGTTTATATTATTTAATATTCTATCTTTTGCATTTAACATTCTAAATTTGTTTATATTAGCATCGGATATAGCAAAGAAATCGGTAACGTGATAATCACTTGGTAAAAGTTCATTATTATTATAAAACGGATATTCTAAATCTAATTGGTCATCTAAATTACTCCATACACTATCGAGTTTTAAACTTATATTTGATTTTTTTATAATTATCATTTTATTATATATCATTTTACAAAACCTAAATATATCGTATTTTTTATTTGGTTTATCTGAATGAACACCAACGTCGTATTTATTTATTAATAACTTACCTTTTTGTTCTATAATCAAATCTTCCATGCCTTGAATATTTTTATGATAAATATTACTCGACATCCATTTGACAAAACTATTCCTGTCCATTTGTTCTAATAATATATCTTCGTTCTTGTATAATATAGATTCGTATAATATAGATTCATTTTTTATATCGTATCGTTTATTATCAATCATTGTATATTTACCACGTTTGTCCGTTTTTATTACAAAAAACTTGTTCAAGTTTTTAGAATATAACAATTCACTTCCACGTTCGCGTAAAAATATCTGATCTCTTTTATCAAACATTTGTTTATCATACTCTGATGTATCTCCGCGGATATGATATACATAATTTTGATTTTTAAATAATTCCTCTTGGTATGACTCAAATGATGAAAATGTAAAATTGGGTGGTGGTGGTGGTTTAAATATAGGATCTTTTTTAAGTTGTTCTTTAATCTTTATATTCTGTTGTTCAAGTTGAATATCATAATATTTAGTCTTATTTATAATCTCTTGGGCTCGTTCTGGATCTACGTATGCTTTACCATAATCTATTATATGAGGTATCACAGTTGTCATTATTGTTAGATTTTTTCCTCTATATATTATATTAACTGGTTCTGGCTTTCCCAATTCTATAACAAGAATATTACCTGTATGCAAATCATAATGTGTAAAATCAAAAATGTCTTGAGCTACTTGTAGGGAATACATTATCATTATTGTCAAATTAATAATATTCAATTCGATTTCATCTCTTTGACTTTCAGTTAATTTACCAGTTAACCTGTCGATGTATTTATCAAATGTTTCTGTTTTATTTGTATCTAAATTCCTTATGTATTCATATATGATATGAGGTTTATTAGGAAATTCATCATCACATAAATCAATTTTGGGTTCATTTTCTTTTATCGTTGCCGCCGATGATGATTTTGTAATAATCATACCACCTCGTTGTTCTTTTATTGTTTCTACAGAAGCGTGCTTTTTTTTTAAATACTTTAGAGTGTCTGTATTGAACCCACATTGTATTATTAACCCATAAACTAATGCAAAATTATCAGTCAATCTATTAATTCTTAATGTGTTTAAAACTTCACCTACATAATATTCATAAGTTACCGAATCACTTTCATCTGACAATGGTATTTTTACTAATAGTTGATTATCTATTATAGGTTTTTTACTTTTTGTTTCTATAACCATTACAAGACCATTTACGGAAGATATTGGCAGTACATCCTTAATCTTAAATATTTTTTTTGAAAAACCAGTTGGATCTTTTTGTATAGTACAAAAAACTCGTTTAAATGAATTTATTTCAGCTTTAGATGGGTGTTGTAAATAAAATTTTGGGGGCAAAGATTCTTCTGTTATATTACATTTAGTATCAAGTATATTTTGACCTCCTATTTGAAATTTTCTAACCTTGTTTTCTAAATATTCTACTAATTTCATATCTTTTAGATCTTCTTATATATATTATATAAAAAAATTTTTAATCCATTTATTTACTTATAATTGTAAAAACGCTTGTTAAATCCTTGTCTGTATCCATTTTACCGGAATTATTTTCATATATTCGCTCAATGAGATACTCTGCTACATTTTTTGGTTCCTTTATATATGTCCCTGTAAATTTATTTATATTATCATCGGATATAGAAAAAAAATCTGTTATGTGATAATCACAAGGTAAGGACTTTTGTGGATTATCAAAAAACGGGTATTCTAAATCTAATTGTTTATCCAAGTCACTCCATATATTAATATACTTTAAATTTATATTTGCATCTTTCATATATAACATTTTACTACATATAATTTTAGAAAGCTTAAACATATCATATTTTTTATTTGGTTTATCAGAGTGAATGCCGACATCATATTTTTTTATAAAAAAATTACTATCTTGCATAATAGTCAAATTGTTATAATATTTCTTATTAAGATTTCGATGATAAATATTAGTTGACATCCATTCAATCATGGCATTCCTATTTGTTATATTTTCACTATAAAATTTTTTTAAATTAATCTTTTCATCGTTATATATGATATAATATTTATTATTATCATTTTGTATATCATATTGTTTTTTATCAATAATTGTATATTGTTGTAGTATAAAAAACTTGTTTAATTTATCAGAATATAACAACCCATTGCCTTTTTCACGTTCTAATATACCATCTATTTTTTCAAATATATTATTATTAAATTTTAGTATTTTATCTTGTGTAATATCTTTTGGATGTAAATAATCCTTATTTTTAAATAATCCCATTTGATATAATCGGAATGTTGAAAATTTATATTTTTGTGGTTGTAATTTTATAGTAGGATTTTCTTCAACTTTTTTTTTATTTTCTTGATATTGTTGTTCAAGTTGAATATCATAATATTTAGTCTTGTTTATAATCTCTTGGGCTCGTTCTGGATCTACGTATGCTCTACCATAATCTATTATATGAGGTATCACTTTTGTTGTTATTGTTAGATTTTTTCCCTTATACATTATTATGACATCTTCTGGCTTTACCAATTCTATAACAAGAATATTACCTGTATGCAAATCATAATGTGTAAAATCAAAATTGTCTTGAGCTACTTGTAGGGAATACATTATCATTATTGTCAAATTAATAATATTTAATTCGATTTCATCTCTTTGACTTTCGGTTAATTTACTAGTTAATCTGTCGATGTATTTACCAAATGTTTCTGTGTTATTTGTATCTAAATTCCTTATGTATTCGTATATGATATGAGGTTTATTAGGAAATTTGTTATCACATAATTCAGAATTCTTTGCAGTTTTAATAAATTTTTTTAAAGCATTGTTTTTCTGTTCTTGTGTTTTATTAGTATCTATTAAATAATCTGTTATAGCTGTATTAAAACCGCACGATATTAATCCATAAACTAATGCAAAGTTATCAGTTAATCTATTAATTCTTAATGTGTTTAATACTTCGCCTACATAATATTCATATGTTACTGAATCACTTTTAATGTTTTGGGGTATTTTTACTAATAGTTGATTATCTTTTATATCCTTTTTACTTTTTGTTTCCACAACTATTACAACACCATTTGCAGAAGAAATCGGTAGTACCTCCTTAATCTTAAATATTTTTGGAAAATTATCCGGTTTTGTTTCTATACTACAAAATACCTGTTTAAATGCATCTATTTCAGATGCAGATGGATGTTGTAGATAAAATTTTTCAGGTAATGTTTCTTCTGTCATATCACATGTCTTTTTATCTATATTATCATTATTACCATCACCGCCTTTCTGAAATTTACCAACCTTATTTTTCAAATATTCAATTAATTTCATGTGCCTTATATCCTTACTATATTTAATATAAAAAAATAAAATAAATAAAACTGTATATTTAATAAAAATGTATATTTAAGTCATTTTATGTCACTATTACCATCACCACCTTTCTGAAATTTACCAACCTTATTTTTCAAATATTCAATCAATTTCATATCTTTTAGATCTTATTATATATTATATAAAAAAATTTTATCCATTTTAATTTATTTACTTATTCGCAAAAATCAAAAAAAGTAGTATTTATTGAGCAATTTGAAAAGAATGCTCTGGATCCAATTCCATCATATTTTTTGAAGGTAATTCTGTATTAATTCTCATTTTTAAATACTCTGCTATATCCTTTGGAGTTTTTAACCATGTTTGTGTATATGCGTTTTTATTACTTTGTGATATATTGAAAAAATCAGTGACGTGATAATCAGTGGATAAAAAATCTTTATTAAAAGGATATTCTATTCTTAATTGATCATCCAATTCATCCCACACATCAGCATATTGTAACTCTAATTGTACATTTTTTCTAGCTATATAATCAATTTGACTACATACCAGTTTAGAAAGTCGAAACATATCATATTTTTTATTTGCCTTGTTTGAATGAACACCAAAATCATATAAAGTCAATAACTGTTCATCACCAGACTTAATAATTACATTTTTTATTGAATCTTTTCTTGACTTTGAAATATTTTTATTGTAAATATTTTCAGATAACCAATTGACTAAATCATTTCTATTATCGATATTCTTTTCATCGTATTTATTTATATACAAACGCCTATTACCATCTATTACTATATATTCCTTATTTTTATTAGAACGTGTCTCATCAATAATATACACACGATCATTGTATTTTGTATATTTACCCATTTCTTTATCAGTTTTTACTATATAAAAACTATTTGTTTGTTTGGAATAATATAATTCACTGCCTGGACCCTCGCGGGTTAACAATAACTTTATTTGAAGAAAAAATCTTTTGTTAAAATCAACTATATCAACTATATCAACTATATCATCCATATCATCCCTTTTGCCCATTTGTTTAACATAATCCTTTTCATTAAATAATGCATTTTGATAAGATCTAAAATTATTAAATGAGCGTGTTCCTAACTGAATATCGATATATTCATGTTTTCCTGTAATTTCATCAACCTTTCCTGGATTTACATATGATCTACCATAATCTATTATATGAGGAATCACATTTAACATAAGTACAAATTTCTTATTACCATACATTACAGTCATTGGCTCAGGTTTTTCTAATTCTATAACTAAAATATTACCAGTATGTAAATCATAATGTGTAAAATCTAACTGATCTTGAGCTACCTGTAAAGAATACATTATCACTATCATTATTTTAATAATATTTAATTCCACAGTTTTCCTTTCACTTGACTCCAATTTTTCATTAAGTAATCTTTTAATATAAGACTCGAACGTTTCCGTTTTACCGGTTTTTATATTTCGTAAATATTCATATATTATATGAGGTTTAGGTGAAGTTCCTTCGCATAGATTACCCTTAGTTAGTATCAATAAATCCAACTTTGTCTTCTCAACTTCTAATTTACCTAGTTTAGAGAAAGTTGGATCGCTATCGTATTCTTTTTTTAAATCTGTAATCTTTCCTAAAAAGTTTGTTATCTTTGAATTAAAACCACAATTAATCATTCCATATACTAATGCAAAATTATCAGACCATTTATTTATTCTTAACTTATTAATTGCTTGACCCACATAATATTCATATGTAACAGAATCACTTTCAGTAGATTGAGGTATTTTTATTAATAACTGATTATCTATTATATTTTGTTTACTACGAGTTTCTATAACTACTATAACTCCATTAACCGAAGATATAGGAAGAACACGTTTTATTCGAAATAATTTATAAAACCCCTCAGGATCTCTATTAATAACATCAAATATTTTTTGAAATAAATCTAGTTCATCGCGTGTTGGATGTTGTAAATAAAAATTTTTAACCTGTTCTACTAGTTTCTCAGCTTCAGATTTCTTAACATTCCTATTTACCCACCCTGGTAATGGACCACCACCCCTTTGATACTTTTTAACTTTGTTGTCTAAATATTCCAATAATTTCATATATGACTTCTTATATATTTAATATAAAAAAATAAAATAAATAAAACTGTATATAACTAATGTTTCACAAGCCTTTTTAATTTCTTATTATTTTATTCAAGACGGATTATGATTTTTTGCCCCACCATACTTATCGTAACAAAATAATTCGTTTAAACACCTCTATTACCATAAAATTTACATTTTTGACAAATCACATACTACCACACGTGAAAAGCTAACAAAAAAGTGTATTTTTTAAGAATTTTTACATAAAAAGTTGCAAACGACAATTATGGTAACACCTCTAAAGATTTTCCTTAATTTTTCTTAAAAAAATTAAGGGTTGATTTTGAAAACTTTTAAAAATTAAAGAATTTTTTGATATTTTTGAATAAAAAGTTGCAAACGACAACTATGGTAACACCTCTAAAGATTTTCCTTAATTTTTCTTAAAAAAATTAAGGGTCGGTTTTTGAAAACTTTAAGAAATCTTTAAAAAAAGTTTGTGACCAAGAAAATTAAAAGTCTTAAAAACTCATTAGATTTAAACGAAGAATAAGGAAATTTTTGAATTATTTGAAATAAAAAATCGTATTTTTGAGTAAAAAAGCAGAGACCACGAGTATGGTAACACCTCTAAAGATTTTCCTTAATTTTTCTTAAAAAAATTAAGGGTCGATTTTTGAAAACTTTTAAAAATTTTTGAAAATTTCTTCAAACGATAAAAAATACATGTTGTAAAAAAGTGCTAAATCTAAACGAAGAATAAGGAAATTTTAGAATTTTTGAAATTTTTTCTAGGGTTTTTAACAAAAAATGCCGAGACCACGAGTACGGTCACACCTCTAAAGATTTTCCTTAATTTTTCTTAAAAAAATTAAGGGTCGATTTTTGAAAACTTTTAAAAAATTACCCCGAGACCATAAAAAATTAGATGTCAAAACACTCGGTTGTTTTCTAACCATTTTTCGAGCTTTTTTAAAGTTTTTTAAAATTTTATTTGAACATTTTTGAATTTTTAAAAAATTGCTTAATTATCGAGTCAAAAATCAAGTTTCACACTTGTAAAAACGTGCACGAAATTAACGTTTTTTTTCTACAACTTTTTTGCCCGTTCATTATGTGTTTTATATGTATTTCTTTTCTATAACTTTAAAAAAAAAATAATAAAAAATCAATAAAAATAACACCAGACCATAAAGTATGGTCAACCCGGAGAACACCTCAAAAACACCGCAAAAACCCGCAAACTATCGAGGCAACCCGCAAAACCCGCAAAAAATGGCAAAAGTCCAGGCAAAAAAAATTTTGAAAAACTTTAAAAAGTTGAAAAAGTTTGATAAAAAAAAATTATATAAAAGTTTCCGTTTTTTTGCGGGTTTTGCGGGGGAGACCATACTTTGCGGGTTTTTGTGGGTTTTTGAGGTGTTCTCCGGGTTGACCATACTTTATGGTCTAGATTGAGAAAAGTGTAAAAAGTCAAAAAAGTTTTTAAATGTCATTTTCATTGATCTTAATTTCAATTAAATTTACAATCTATTTTTGTCAAAAATTTTAATACAGTTTTTCTCCACACGATGAAATATCGTAACAAATATTTTAAAACAGAATCGGCTTACGATAATTTATGGTTTGGTGAATTATTTGTATATAACCCCCTGTGAAAATTTAATAAAAAGTATGATTTTTGTTAAATTTTGCTAAAAATTGATTGAGGGGGTTTGCGGGGGCTTCTGGGTTTTGCGGTGTTTGCGGGAAGACATCATCTTATATATCACGTATTCTTAAACCCACCCACCCCTTGTAACGTTCACCATTTAATGATGAATCTTTATATTTTTCTTCCAAACCACGAAATTTGATTTTAATATATTTTTCTATTTCCAATTTAAATTTATTCGACATTCTTGGTGGTATTTTTGTTTTTCCAGTATGTAATTCACAAACATCTTTTAATTTTAGTATACCATCACGTCTTTCTTCAATATTTTCATCCAACCAATTATAAAATTCATTGTTTTCCTGACGATATTCATTTGTTTTTACCTGCACTTCAACTGGCTCTTTTACATCTTGAAAATAATAGTCTAATAAAATTTTCATAAATGTCTGACGCCAAGATATATCTTCTCTCATCCTTGATGGAAGTGTTCTATCTATCTTGAATTCACCAGGTTCTTTAGGATCATCTACAAAACGTGAAGGGAAATCTATCACACGAATACGTCGCCATAAAGCTGTGTCCTCTCCTTTAATCTCTGGTAACTCGTTACATGCCAAAAATAACTTGGCTTCCATCACAAAACTCATAGCCTCTTGATATAATCCACGTGCAACAATTTCTTCACTACCTGTAAGCTCTTTGAGTAAACCAATGTTGATTTTTTCACCATCTTCAGGTTCACTAAGAAACGCAAAACGTTTATTCATTAATTTTATTTTTTCCGTATTGGCCTCATTTGCATTATTACGTTTACGTGTAAGCAATGTTACTTCTACTTTTTCTCCAAAATCACCCATCGCCAATTTCATTAAATTTAACAATTGACTTTTACCATTGGCACCAGTATCACCGATAAACATCAAAAAATAAGTATTGGGTATATCCCCATTTAAACATTCACTCATTTTCTTTAAAACATAATCTCTAACACCACGATGAGGTAAAACTTGTTCTAAAAATATTCTTACCTCTGGATTTTCTGAAGATGGGAAATCATAATTCACTGTCAAGTTTACATAATCCTCCTTTTTTGTATTACGAAATTTATTTTCTAATAAATCATACACACCGTTTGTAAATGGTAATAAATGTTTTTTACTATTTAATTTTGTAATGAAAAGTTCATCATTATTATAAATTTTGGCTCCCTTGATAATATCATCCTGATAACCAGGTTTGTGAAATTTGTTGATCAAACTTTTGATATTTTTATTTAATGTAATCGTAGTTTCATCCGTAGTTCTAGCATCATAATACGTCTTGATTTTATCAAACATTTTTGACAAATCTATAATACACTTTTTCATTTCAATATTATCATTATCACTTCTCCAAATAGAAGTATTAAAATAATACCAATTATTTCTTGAATACACAAAATCCTTGTTGATAAAAAATAACAATTTAGAAATCATTGTAATTTTATGACCATCCAAAACTTGATTTATAATATTGGTAACATCTTTGTTTTTAAAAATACTATCATCTAATTTTATGTCACAACTAAAATCCTGTTCACCATTATTGTTATAAATGTTAATATTAATAGTACCGTGATTTACTAATTGATTGTAGTTCATCCAAAAACTATTTAAATGTTTATATCTATCATCTATGGGTATAATTTGCGTTTTTGGAAATATTGCTTGACATACTTTACACTTTAAACAATACCCATTATCACTAATATGATGTTCTACATTACACTCTGGGCATTTTCCTTTTAAAATACGTGCTAAATTTTTATCAGCAACGCTACCCCTAAAAATCATTTCTTTTCTATCAAACTGTACTTCCTTTATATCTTTATCAAAATTTTCATTAATATAATGCTTACATTCCACTATTGCGTGATCAATCAATTCTAATTCTTGCTGATTCACTTTTAAACATTTTTTAATAATTTCATTTATTTCCATAGGATAATTTTCCAATTTTATTTCATTGTATTTATCCTGATTACATTCTGTATTATGACATTTTTGTTTAGCACTACTTGTATCTATTAATATATATTGATTATTACCTCTATGCTCTTTATCCAAAAATGGACAATACCTTTCCATTAAAGAAATAACTATACAATTATGGTCTTTGTCTATAAAAACATCACGGATTTTATTTGGAAAATGATGATATTCTTTTTGTATAAATTTTCTTAATTTCATTTTATCATCGTTATTAAGTTCCTCTGGAACATTTACTACCAAGTCACTCATCCTTAATTCTATAACATCGTTGGTATTGGCAATATTTCTAACTTTGCTAGAATCTATTATTTTATAATTATTTTCAAGCACATCGTCCTCGACTGATGGTAAAGGTATATAGCCTACAAATGATTCTATTTCTTGAAAATCATCACTTAAATCACTCTTTTTAAATGGCCTAATTTCATTGTTTTTATTACTATGCAATGTCCTAAATAAACCCTCTCTATAAACACTTGGATCAACTAAATATCTATTTTGTATATCACGATATTTATCTAAACCAAAAATTTTATACAATGTTTTTAATGTTTGTACATTGTCAAAAACTATTTCCTTATTATCTGTTGTATCAATAAATCTTAAAATAACATGAAAACTACGTTTTTGATCAGAATGAGATTCTAAAATAATTCGTTTCATTTGCACATTTTCAAATTGTGTTTTTATTAAATCTTCCACTTTTCCTATACACTCATCTAATACTAAATTGTAATTTTCATAATAATTAGTTGCAGTGTCTGTTACATTAGAGTCTGTTTCATCTACCTTGTAAATTTCAATATCGTAGTAAAAACACACATGTCTATCAGCTGGTATAAATTCATAAAAATCACGTTTATTGCATTTTTTTATAAAATTCAAAAAACACTGGTAATTATCCATCACAAAATATTTTGTAATACCCCTGTTACATATAATTTTCGTGTTAGTTGTTTCTAGATTTTCAACATTTTCTTCTTCTAGATCGTTTAAATAAGTCAATACCAAATTTTTATTTTTATAATATTTTATCGACATTTTATTGCATCTGATATGATATAATAAAATATGTTTTTAAATAATTCTTATTGTTATGTAATTATATGTTTTTAAATAATTCTTATTGTTATGTAATTATATGTTTTTAAATAATTCTTATTGTTATGTAATTATATGTTTTTAAATAATTCTTATTTAAAAACATATTTTATTTACAAGTATAATGAAACGTAATTTAGCAGTGTATTTTTCAGGTAGAATATTAGATTACGAAATAAATAAACCATATTTCGAATTGTTTAAAAAACATTTTGAAACTAAGTTTAATATTGACTTTTTTTGTTCAATTAATTCAGAAGTGGATAATTATCATCAAGAATTTATAACCTATTTTAATATAAGTCCATACCGTTGTAATTTTGAAACCTACAAACTACCAGAAAATAAACTAGAAAAAAATTACCTTAATATGTTTTCAATGTTTTATAATAATAAAAAATGTGTAGAATTAATAGAACGCTCAACCAAAAAATATGATGTTGTATTAAGATATAGAACAGAAGTTCGTTTTCATAATTTATTTGAAATTCCTGAAATTTTACAACAAAATACCATTTATATACCTGGTAATTTTGATTGGGGTGGTATAAATGATCAAATTGCATACGGTAATTTAGAATCAATGAAAAAATACACTGAATTATATGATAATATGATTGGTTATAATAAAAATAATAATGTAAGATATCATCCTGAAACAATGTTATTACATCATTTAAAAACTATTAAAATACATATTGTCCGTTTTATATTTCATTATAGATTAATGAAAAAATGTGATTTGTAGTAAATAATATTTTGTTTATAGTATAAAAAAATATTATTTTGTACGTGTAATAAACAGGATGAAACTGATTTCACATAGAGGTAATCTTAATGGACCTGATCCAAATAAAGAAAATACAGTAGAATATATACTCGCAGCAATCTATAATGAGTTTGATTGCGAAATTGATATTTGGAAAATTGATGATACTTTGTATTTGGGTCACGATCAACCTGATAACATAGTAAGTTTGTCTTTTCTAGAAAAATACAATAATAAATTGTGGATTCATTGTAAAAATGTACCAGCATTGGTATTTTTAAAGGATACTTTTAATTGTTTTTATCATAAAGATGATGAATATACACTTACGAGTAAAGGATATATTTGGGGAAATATTCATAGTTATGTTGATAAAAACGTTATTGCTGTCATGCCTGAATTAACAAATAAATGTATAAATAATTCTGCTGGAATTTGTTCTGATTATATAATGAATTACACGATTTAATTTTTTAATAATATAATGACAATTAAATTATTAACTTTTGATTATGGTAACGTTTCATACACGATTTTATTTTCCAATATTATAATATAATGACAATTAAATTATTAATTTTTGATTGCGATGGCGTTTTATATGATTCGTGTGATATTCATTATCATGCTTTAAATCAAAGTTTACAAGAACACGGGTATGATATAATTTCTGAAGAAGATCACAAAGGAATATACAATGGTTTAAGTACAAAAAACAAATTACAAAAAATGAAGATAGAACAAAATTTATACAATAAAATTTACCATAGAAAACAAGAAATTACTAGACAATTGTTTAATAAAATAGAAACTGATCATAATTTAATTGCACTATTGAAACAGCTAAAATCATCTGGTTATAAAATACATTGTGCATCAAATTGTATTTCCGAAACATTACATCTTATTTTAAAAAATTTGGGTGTAAAAGATTTATTCGATCATATAATTTCAAACGAAGATGTAAGTAATCCTAAACCAAGTCCTGAAATATATTATAAATGTTTAATTAAAGAAAACATAAGTTGTAAAGAGGCTATTATATTTGAAGATTCTATGGTAGGAATTACTTCTGCTGTAAAATCAAATTGTCATGTTTCTCATATTAAAAATCATAGCGATTTGACATTTGAAAAAATAACAGAATCTATTAACTATTTTCAAAATGATAACATAGTATTAAAAAAAACACCTTTCAGAAAGGATATCAATATTGTTATACCAATGGCTGGAAATGGATCTAGATTTTCCACAGTGGGTTATATAAAACCTAAACCATTAATTGAGGTAATTGATAGACCTATGATAACCAAAGTTATTCAAAATATAGGTATAGATGCTAATTATATATTTATTGTTAAACGAGATCATGTTACGAAATACAATTTAGATTCTATTTTAAAATCTTTAGTACCAACGTGCCATATAATTGAAATTTCTGAAACAACTGAAGGTGCTGCGTGTACCGTGTTATTAGCAAAGGAATTTATAAATGATTCTCCATTGTTAATATCAAATTGTGATCAGTATATTGAATGGGAAAATGATTGTTTTACAGATTTATTTTCTAGATTTTTAATACAAGATACACATTTAGATGGTCTTATATCTACTTTCACTGCAAATCATCCTAAATGGTCTTATGCTAATGTAAATCAAAATGGATATGTAACTAATGTAGCTGAAAAGGAGGTTATATCTAATAATGCTAGTACTGGTATGTATTTGTGGAGACACGGTACAGATTTCGTTAAATATGCTGAACAAATGATTTCTAAAAATATAAGAACAAATAATGAATTTTATATTTGTCCTGTATACAATGAAGCTATATCTGATAATAAATTAATAGGAATTTCATCGTGTAAAAAAATGCACGGGTTAGGTGTTCCAGAAGATCTTGAAACATTTGTAAAAAATTTTATGTAAATATTTTATACAATTTATATAAAATTTGATTTGATTTTGTTTTGTTTGATTTTGTTTTCACGTGTATTTTTACGTGTTTAATTTTAAACTTGACATTTCATTTTGTAATGTGTAATTATAATAATAATATTGTACTAATATGACAATATCTAATAGAATTGATAGTGCACCATTTACAATCCATGGAATATTTTCCACAATAAATTCTGGATCTACTGTAATAACACCTACATAAAAGGAATTACCAATAATAGTGAATATATACATTAAAACTGATAAATTACCAGTTGAATTATCTGAATAATTCATCCAAATTTGTGGTAAACGACCACCTGTATAAAATGCCATTGTAATCCATCCCAATACAGCACCTATATCATCATAACTTGTTTTGACTAAAATATTTAAAAGTATACACATAATCGTATTTATCGCTATAAAGGCAAATGTGGCAAAACATTTTATTTTAAAATTAAAAGTGTTTGTTCCTTTTACGTAATATAATACATATATCATCATTAATATACCGATACTGTAATGATACCAACCAATTAACACTATAGAAAATGGCATGTACAAGACAATAGTACCCATCAAACTTAATACATCAGCTTGAGTCCATAGTAAAATAGTCCAAATGGAAACACCCTTTGAAGAACCTGCCTTGTAAATAGCTAAAAATTGTGGTAAATAAACTATACTATAAAATATAAGCGAAAAAATACTTAAAACATAAGATATATCCTGGTTATTCATTTAATTATTTATTTGTTTATTATTTAATCAATTATTCAATTTTTATATATACATATATCGTATGTTACTGATAAAAAAACATACCAAGAAAAACAAAAACTGTATGATTCAGTTTTTGAAAACTTTTGAATATGATGAGTCAGATGATTTTGATACGTTTACTAAAATAGATAGTGTAAAATATGCTATTTGTTATTTCTATTTATACCTAAAAAAATACCTCCGTATAAATCTAATAAAAAATTACACTATGATGTTGCATATAGATACAAAGAATATCGATACCATTGACACACCCACTTATCAAATTATTAAAGATTCATTTACTGAAACGTGGTTTTTTACTTGTGACAAATTAGTTGTTTTATATATTGATAAAAATGAAATAGCTGATTTTTATAGTAAATACATATCATCGCATATTTATAAATTTATAATTTATAAAGATTCTGGAAATTATGTAGTGTTTTGTATATCACATATCAGTGATCAAATACGCGATTATCTAGGGTTTTTAGTTCATAATTATTACGAACCAAAATATTTACTGTTTTCTTGTTTTTTAAACCCAAATACGTTACGTGATACATCAAACGATTATATATCAAATCAATATTTAGATTACGATACAAAAATGATTTTAAATACATCTACTCCAGTCGGATTTGTTATTTTAAATAATAATTATAAATATAATATAAAAGAAAATTATATTCCAAAGACAAAACGTATGGAATATTATACAACTTTGGGAGGTGGTAAAGAGAATATAATACTTGTTAATTTAGTAAAAATTGCATTGAAAATAGTCAATGAATCTAAATATTTACCTGTAAACTATTTCATTTAAAGTCTAAGATTTTCTTTATTTTCATTAAAAAACTTTATTGTATTTTCTAAACCAGTTGTTATAGATGTAAATTCAAACTTTGGTAAATATCGAGCTAATTCATCAGAGCTTGCTGTTTTTTTATATTGTCCATCTGAATAAGATGTATCATATTCTATTGTTCCTGTAAAATTAAAAATACGACAAATTTCTTGAATTAATGATCGTATAGAAATTTCAGAAGACTCTGGTGGACTAACTATACAAGAAATTTCACATTCTGGCAAAAATCCTGATGTATGTAAACCAATAAATTCTAAAATAACATTCGATAAATCATCTACATATAAAAATTGTCGCATCGCTTTACCAGTACCATATACACTCAAATTAGTATTTGACATTTTTGCAATTGCCGTTTTGTGAATTAAACCTGGGATAACATGGCTGCTTTGTAAATTGTAATTATCATAATCACCATATAAATTCGTTGGTGTTAAATTTACAACCTTTATATTTTGTTTCTCTAACAACAAATGTGAGGCCAAATGTAAAATTCTTTTTGAATAAGCATAACCTATATTAGAATCGTGTGGTAATCCATTATGTAATTGATCACTTGTTAATGGATAATGTATATTTTCATTCGGAAAAATACAAGTTGATAAAATATTAATTAATAACTGAACATTTGTTTTTTCACATGCATCTACTACATTAATATTAATTCTAGCATTATCTATTAAATAATTATAATTACCATTAATATTATCATATACACCACCTACACGACTTGCTAAATGTACAACTATATCAGGTTTGTATTGCGTAAACCAGTCTATCGTCTGTTGCGTATCCCTTAAATCACAATCCTGTCTTGATAAAAAATAAAACTCGTGTTTTAATTCGTGATCTTTTACAACTTTTTGTAAAGATTTACCTACTAAACCATACCCACCAGTTACTAAAATTTTTAAACTCATTATATATTCTTATATTATCACTTTTTTAAATAATAATATAATTAGTTGTTAATCCCCGTAAATAGAATATAAAACGGATTTAGGTATTTTTTTGTTTCTGATTAAATGTTTCAAGATTATTTTATGTTTGTAATTTATTATAAACTCTGATGTTAATTTTTGATACAAACAAATTGATTGAAAATAAAACACGAATTCATCAATTGTAAACGAATTTACTAATGTATTCAACAGTTCCGTGGATAATGTTTGATATCTAAAAAGACAACCTAAATCTAAATAAATTAAATTCTTTTTTATAAAATTATCCGATAATTGCGTGTATCTTGAAATATTATTCCAAGATATAAAATCTAAACGATCAATAAATTGTTCTAATATCTTTTCACTAATACTATGTTTTGTAAATTCAGGCCATATTATTTTATTGTGATATTTATTTATAAAATCAATACTAACACAAGATTTATTACCACATAATGGATGCCATTGAACGTGATCTTCATATTGTACTATAAAATTAAAATCAACTGTTTGTTTTGTCCAAATAGCATACCAATCAGTATTATTTAATATATACGTATTCGACTCTGCAAACAAATACAAGATATCTAATGGTAAGTCTTGATTATTTAGTAAATTTTTACAAGAAATTTTATTGATTAATTTGTAAATTAAATTATTTGAAAATTTTTGATAACAAGATATTATTTCTAAATCTTGTGCATCAGTTATCCATTCTATCACACTTTCAGGTATTTTGTATCCTGTTGTTTCATTCTGCAAAATAATATGACTCCAATCTATACAATATTTGTAATTTGAACAAGTTTCTTTAGTTGATGGTATTAGTAATTTCTCATTATCAATAAGATTATCTACAAAAAACCACTTGTTATTTGATATCATATTATGAAACCACGTGTTACAAGAAATCAAGTTTGATAAAGTACGTAAATCTATATATTTTAATATATGTATCCAAATTTCTACAGGAAATTCTTTAAATGTAGAATTCATATGTATTATTAAAATATAATAAAATAAAACTCTTACCGACTTATTACAGACTATATATCTATTATTATGAAACTATTAAATTAGCCATGTCAAGAATCAAATGGTTTCTACTTGTTAAATGACTATTTAATTTATCATAAATTATTTGGTATTTTTTATAATTTAAAATTACAAATAACACATTATCGTCCTTGTATAAATCTTTAATACACTTTTTCATTTCATCTATGTCAATTTCATATATATATTCATCTATTTCAATACTATTATTTACCATTCTTAAACTGTCCCTTATACCTATAATTCTAAAATTTTTATTACGATATTTATTAAATGTGATATTACACATTTGAAAATATGTATCCCAATAATCCCTTATGTAATAATATGGTGTAATATTATATAATCCTAAACATATTTCATCATATAAAGATTCTACTATATTTTGATTTGGTATTCGTTCATCTTCATCTTCATTCTGATTGTTTATAATTTTGTAAATTTGAGTATTGCAATTTTTATCATTGTTTATAAAAAAACTATTATCCAATACAAGATGTGAATATTTACATGTGGTTTTCATGGAATTTGTATTGAAAATGTGGTTAATATTTCTGTTAATATTAATATAATTCAATGATACTAAAATAGACGTGTGTAAGTTTACAGAATAAATTTGCGCATTCTTATTACACACTCGTTTACACTTGTTTAAAATATCGACCGGATTATCTACATAATGTAACATATCATTTAGAATAATAATATCAAATGAATCGTAATTACATTCTTGTAAATTATAATTATTTGCATAAATTTCCAATGGTAATTTATAACATTTATGAGGTGAAAAATAACTAGGGTTAAAATTTTCAGATATAGAAGTTGTATTAACATCAAAACGTTTACGAATTTCATCCAATATAAATGTATTGTTTGCATCTATGCTTGCTATTTTTAATTTTGGAGATCCGCTCGGTCTAGATTTTATCAAGGATTCTATTTCTCCAAATAAATATTCTGTATAAAAAGACTCGTCCTCTACATAATTCACAGTAGACTTGCGAGGTTTATAATTAAAAATCTTATAAAAGTACTTTTTCATTTCTTTTTCTTTAATCTTATCGTTATGTCCCTCGTGATCATTTTGTTCGCTGTGTTCGTTGTGTTCACTGTCCTTTATAACGTGAAAACAATGTAAACAAACATGATAATCATCTATTATATTATATAATAATTTATCAATTTGACATATTATACAATTTGGCATATTATACAATTATTATAATATGTTAAAAATATTTTGCAAAACTACCGATGGATAATTTAATGCATATATCTCATACTATTTAGAAGTAGATCTCAATTTTAGCTTTTCTTTTTTTAGAAACGCGAACTAACCTCCAGTTTGTAAAGATACATTTTTAATAAGATACATTTTTAATATAATATGCTTTAATATCAGGATTTTTAATACTATGGTAAAAATTTTTATTAATTACAGTATTAATATAAAAGTTATTATAATTGTCTATTTTTTGTAAAATATTTACTTGCGCATTTCGACTAGTTATATATGACCAATATATACTAAAATGTATTTTTTTATTAACCATTGAAACTTCTAATAATTCAAAATATTCATTGTTTATATAAAAATCTAAATTAAACTTATTTAAGGCTGATTCGTAATAATAATATTCAGACTTGGCTAAGTCTACATTATAATCTTTATTTATTTTACCAAATTGTCTTAAAGCTAATAATACTCTGTCATTTTTAAATGGAACTATATCAAAATATTTTTTTAATATTATATATGCAATATTATTTTTATTTTTAAAACATAATTTTGATATTTCTGGAGTCAATTTGCATGTATTTTTAACATCATCTAAAGTTTTAAATTGATAAATGATATTTAAAAGTGAGTCTTTATCTTTAAAACCTTCAAAATTCATATTTATATAATAAATTATATGTTTAAATTATATCTTATTTTCTTATCAATTTGACATATTATACAATTTATTATAATATGTTAAAAATATTTTTGCAAACTACCGTCTTTTAATTAACGTGTCTTGTAATAGCACCTTGTACCATTTCACTTACCAATTCATTAAAACTAGTTTTAGGCTGCCAACTCAAAATCGCTTTTGCTTTTGATGCATCTCCTATCAATACATCTAATTCTAAATCTCTAAAATATTTAGGATTCACTTTTACCAATATCTCTCCTGTTAGATAATTAATACCAGTCTCGTCAAGGCCGTGGTTTTTCCATTCAATTTTTATACCAATTTCACTAAATGCTAATTCTACAAATTCACGAACACTATGAGTCTCACCAGTTGCTATAACATAATTGTCTGGCGTTTCTTGTTGCATCATTAACCAAATTGCTTCTACATAATCGTTTGCAGATCCCCAATCACGCATAGCACTAAGATTACCTAAAGCTAAAGGTGTATCAATTTTTTTATTAACATATTTTCCCACATAATTTGCAATTTTTTGTGTAACAAACGTATGCCCTCTTCTTACACCTTCGTGATTAAATAAAGTTGAACTAACTATAAACATTCCATATGCATCCCTGTATACTCTACATATATGTTCAGCTGCTAATTTTGAAATACCGTAAATACTTACAGGTATTTTAGGGGATTCTTCATTTAATAAGTTTGTACCATCAGTTTGATTTCCATATGTTTCACTTGTATTTGCTTGATAAATTTTACAAGTTTTTTCCATATCAAGTGTTCTAACCGCCTGCAAAATATTCAAAATACCAACCGTGTTCGTTTGAATTGTATAATTCTCCAATTCAGCACTAACTTTAACATGACTTTGCGCTGCAAAATTATAGATTTCATCTGGTTTCACTTTTGAAATAATACTAAAAATATTCATTGCATCCGTAAGATCACCATAATGAAGATGCACCTTGTCAAAAATATGTTCTATTCTTCCTGTGTTAAAATTAGAACTTCTACGAATAATACCATGAACAATATACCCTTTTGATAATAACAAGTCTGCCATAATACTTGCATCCATGCCAGTAATACCAGTTAATAACGCTACCTTTTGTGTATTCATTTTATATTACAATAATTATTATTTTTAAATAATAATAGATTCTAAATTTTTATCAATTATTTATACAATTTTCACCCGAATTCGAAAAAACTATTTTGTCTATATAATATATAAAACACTAAAAGCGCAGTATATGTATTATAAAAACTATATGTATAAATCTTGGAACAATAACGACCACTGGAACTATAATCACCATCTACATAACGACTACCACCATAATCATTGGAATTATCACCATTGGAATTATCACCATTGGAATTATCACCATTGGGATTATCCTAATTATTGGGATTATCCTTATCGTCTTCGAAGGTAAAGTAAATTTACAAAATAAATAAATTTATATAATAAAACGTGTATTGTATTTATTTTTTATATTTCGTACATTATATGTATAACGTTTTGTTTATAATAATTTTAATAGTTTGCTTTTTTCAAATGTACATTCGACGTTTAGCTTTGTCAGAATTTTCTAATTTATATGATAATGGGTATGTTGTTAAACATGATATTATTTCAGATAAAACTTTGACCAACATTAGAAATTATTGGGATTTGTCCGAATATAAACAAATTGATAATATCATAAAAAATGATATTGGTATACGTAATTTTATCCATGGGTGTATTAACAAGACGGGTTATGAATTTATGGATTATGTAATGTTTTTAGAAAATTCTATAGTACACACTTGCCATAGAGATAATAATTCGCATTATTTTAATAATGCTAAACCATCGTATACAATTATATTATACATAGATAATATGCAAAATTGTTTAGATGTTATTCCTAAAAGTCACAAAAATCAATATGGGGTATTTTTATACGATAAAACACGTACGTTTTTATGTAAAAGTGGATCCATTATATTATTTGATTCTAGCTTAATTCATTGTGGATCTATTAATTCTAGTAATCATAATCGTAGAATTCAATTAAAAGTAGCACATCGGGACGATTTGAAAAATTTATCTTTTTATCAAAATTATCATAAAATTATAAATAAACCAAACACAAATTCTGAAATTTCAAAACGGATTCAAAAACATTTATCATGTACATTTCCAATAATTTCCGATATGACACAAGGGTCTGATAAAAATTATATACGAGGAAATATATCACCACTAACTAAAATATTTTCAAAAGTATTTTATTCTGACAAAAATTACTATAAATTACAAGATGCTTTTTAAATAAATTACAAGATGCTTTTAAATATATCAGTGATTCACAAATTGTTCGTTATTTACAATATTTAGATCCGGATCCAGATCCATGTCATTAATTTCTGTAGTACTATCACTATCAATAATTGTATCACTATCAGTTTCGTTCAATAATACTGTATCATCGACATTATTAACTGAATTAATATGTTGTAAATCGTTGGTCCTCTTCATATAAAAAGTATAAGCAGGCACGGCCAATGATCCACTTACAAGAACAGCTGAAAGTTGAGCCAAAGTTTTAATAAATTGGTTAATAAAAAGTTCGGAATAATTTTCACAAGACATTGTTTTGCTAGTTAAAAATTATTAATTTTAAATTTGATTAAATTTTATAATTAAATCAAAAATATGTAATATTTAATTATAAAAATGATATCTACAAACAGCTGTATATATATCATCTGATCCTATAATAATTTGATCTGATGAATCATTTATTCTTTTTGTAAAACTAGCTATTGTTCCATCGTTACATCGAATACAGTATGCATTTAATTTATATATTTCATCTGCTAAGGGAATTAAACCTACTATATCTCCCATAGGTTCCATCTTATAATCACCAGATAACCCACCAACTATGAATATTTTATTACTAGTTTCTAGTTCATATTTAATAAAATCATATAAATCCACAAAAAATTGACCTTCATCTATAATAACAATTTTAGAACTGGTATATGTAGACATTTCCTTTAATTCTTTTAATTGCGATATCATTATTGCAGGATAAGTTTTATTATTATGTGTTTTAAATTGATTAGTATTATTACGATTTTTGTCAAAAATATGGTTTACTGTAATAATTTCATCAGTTAAGACTTTATATTTAGATATCTCATTCAATAAACTTGTTGTTTTACCAGAAAACATACATCCTATATACAATTTTAAATAACTTGATTTTAAAGACAACATATAAAAATAATAATATTATTTTTAATTTTTTACTTTTTTTTTAAATGTTAATTGGACGGCAAGGTATAATGAGTACCCTTAGATTAATGATCCCGTTTCTATCTATCTTTTCTTCCCAAAATTTATTATATATAAATAATTAAATTCTTAGATATATATAGAGTTAATAGTAAATGTCATATTGTTCCCCTAATATTAATGTAACTGATCATTATACTTGTTTTGAACATGATGAATTAAAGGAAATTGCATCGGCCTTAAATATTTATATCCAAAAGGCTAAACTATGTTTACTCGAATCTCCTAAAAGTAAAACTTGTTCTAAAAAAATTATCAATATTGATAAACTAACAAAACGCCAATTATGGTATTCTATTTATGATAGATTAAAAACCATTTGTCCATATGAACATTGTTGGGTAGACATGCAATTTATAAATAATATAAAAGACCGTTATCTTAGAGATAAAATACGAGATTTTACGTTTAAACCTAAAATATCAAAAGATCTAAATTCATGGTTATGGACAAAAGATATTAATAATGTATTACAACAATACCAAGAAGTAGATAAAACTTTTAAATTCTTAGGAGCATTACCATCTGATTTTTATAAATTGGTAAAAGTCAATTATTCAGATATTTGCAAGTATAATAAATTTTCTATAGTGTTTAATCTAGACAATCATACACAATCTGGTAGTCATTGGGTTGCATTTTTGATTGATAATGTATCTAAAACTATTGAATATTATGATTCCGTAGGAAAACTACCTAATAAAAATATTTCTACATTTATCAAACATATACAAAATTATTTACACAAAAAATGTAAAACAAAATATGAAATTTTATATAATAAGACTAAACAACAATACGGTAATAACGAATGTGGAATGTACACAATCTATTTCATTATTATGAGATTGCTTGGTAAATCATTTCATGATATATCTAATATGAAAATAAAAGACAAAGATATGAATCGTTTTAGAAAAGTGGTTTTTAGACCAAAAGTAACTACTAAACGATTAAATTATATTAAAATAAAAAAATAAAATGTTCCCTTAAGTAGCACATTCCACGTATTTAGTATATACTCTTGAAAATAAACCCATTTGTCCAGGTATTTCATAACGATAATGTAAATGTCGTTTTAATCTTCTTTTACCTAAACCTAGGAACTGCGGAACATTATATTCAACTGGACATTCTATTTTTATATTTGTATTACCCAGAATATCAGATTGAACGACACCACTATTTGAATAATCGTTGTAAACTCGCCAATCTACTTCTCCGGTTGTAGGATATTCCGATTTAGCTGCCCAATATAAAACTCGCGTATTAGGAGGAAGATCTGATAATTTAATTTCCGTCAAACCATTTGATGCCTTTTCTTTACCGTCTAAAGGTATAATCGGAATTACACTTTTACCCAAAAATGGTAAATAATAATCTCTATCAAATGCAAAATATAATGCGCATAACCCTATCATAAAAGCTACTACTCGATACCCAAACCCTTCATAATTCATTTTTAGTCCGTAAGCTTGGACTAAATAAAATAAACCACCTAAAACTAATATTAAACGTGCTATAATATTTACAAACATTTTTGTGTTTTATGTTTTATATAAACATTTTAAATTTATGATTATATAAAAAACTTTTAAAAAAGTTTAATCAAAAGTAAAATAAATATCAAAAGTAAATTAATCACGAGGATAATTCACAGCATACCAAAAATTAATACCCGTATATTCAAATACAATATGAAATAAAAAGCCAGAAATAAAAATAACTTTTATCATATCCATATCTATTTTTTGAGATGATTTTATCATAAATGATTCAACTAGCTTTGTAAAAAATAGTAAACATATACCAACAATAATAGCTTCAATAACGACAGTCGTAACTGGTTTTGTAGATGTAGCTATCATGTATATATTAAAGAAAAAAAATTTCTAATTTTTATTGTAAATTTCTGTCCGAATTTCCAACATTCTCTTCGTATACTTGACACTAATTTTATCATGCAAATCACTTATAGATTTAGACCCACTTTGTTCAAAAATATCTGGAAAAAAAGCATGACAAAAAAAATAAAATGAAGCACATAAGCTAGTTTTACAATAACAGAATGAATCGCAAAAATGCTGCCAATATGTTTGATTAGCAAATGTTAAATGCCTAAAAATTCCAACATTCTGTGATTGATTTTTCATAAAAATGTCAATAATATCACGATCACTTTTACTCTCATTCTGCTCAGTATTTTCTGTCTGCATACCCTTATCGCAAATTTGTTTAATTTCATCTACATTTGACATGTGTATTTCAATTGACATTGTATATTATTATATAACTTTTACATTTTTAAATCAATTACGTCACTACTGTAATTAATCACTACGGAATTTAAAAATAATTTTATCATATCCAAATCTTGCTGTATATGAACACATTCTATTACAGAATTTATAACAAATTAATAACAAATTAATATTTTTAAATTATTTCATAATATTATAAAAATGGTTAAACACAAATCATTTTCTAAAACAAAAACATCCGCCAAAAGAAAGGTATCTGTTAAACGAAAGGTATCCGCCAAAAGAAAGGTATCTGTCAAAAGAAAGGTATCTGTCAAACGAAAGGTATCTGCCAAAAGAAAGGTATCCGTTAAACGAAAGGTATCTGCCAAAAGAAAGGTATCCGTTAAACGAAAGGTACTTGCTAAAACTAAATATAGTATACGTGGTGGTGGTAACGATGTTAAAAGTATGGAAAATTTACCAAATGAAATGATTCTTACAATTTTAGAAAAGATGTCTTCATTCTCACAATTATTTAATTTTATAAACGCTTCTAAAAAAATAAATTCAATATATAATGGTAATAAAAAGTATATCATTAAAAAAATTTTAAAAAATAAAAATATAAATGATCTTTTAAATGAACCATTCTTGTATAAAATATTCAAAGAAAATCAAAAAGAGTATAAACAAGCTCTTAATTTAGTACATGATTTTATATTTGTAGATGACATCATAAATATATCAACTATGTTAAAATGGATACAGAAAAAAAGTACTATAGTAAATCATAACGGTGCCCGTTATACAGATAAAGAAGTATTATCTACAAATGAAGCTATAATTATTTTAGATTTTATTAAAACGACTAAGGATTATCATCTTCAGAAAACAGTAAAAAGGGGTGCATACTGGGAAGCACCGGAATTTGAATTTTTAATTTACGAATTTGACAGGGGGTTCTTAGAGTTAAATAACTATATTAAAAACGCAGAAACATTTGATATTATTTTTGATATAAATGAGTTCTGGTCTGAAAACTTCATGGCGGATGAGCTATGGAGTGAGAAGTATCCTTTCCAGAGCTATCTCCAATATATTATAATTCCAAAATGTGTAAAGGATGATAATACAAAAATAATTAATATTTTAAAAACAAAAAAAGTTGTTCTAAATGTTGTAAAAGAATTATTTGAAGAGGCTGCTGACTATGATTATGTTACAGATATACGTAAAACAAAAAACAAGTGGGAAAAATATTTTAAACAGTTGTATGACAAGTATTATTACGATAAAGAGGAAGATTCTGATGATGACTCTGATGATGACTAAGAAAATTTTATTTGTCACAATTAATCACTACCGAATTTAAAAATAATTTTATCATATCCAAATCTTGCTGTATATAAACACATTCTATTATACAATTTACATACATACTATTATTTTCTAAATTCGATACGAGATTTGAAAAATATTGATTATCTAATTTACAATCAAGTAATTTGCATTTTTCCACTAATGATTTTATTTCTACGTAATTGAAATTTGTATAGATTTCATCTATATCCTTTAAAATGGATTTTACTGTATTATTCATTATATATAATATTAATAAAAAAAATATTTAATTTTTTTTATTTTAGAATTAAATTACAGTCTGTTTCACCATTCAACGTAATACTTTTTATATAACTCGGGAAAATATTTGTACCATTTCTTTCTGTATCTACGATCTTTTATATATCTCTGATATTTCTCTAGATCCCAATCATCTGATGCGTATGTCAAAAAACGTTTTACAATTTTTTGAATAATTTCTTTTGTTTTTAAAATCTTAATTATTTCTTCGTTATCATGTTCCACACTTTCTCTAATCATATTTTCGAGAAAGGTGTCCAAAGTATAATTTTCACCCCACACTTCCCCGTCAGATTCGTAGTACATGTTATTTATGTCAAAAATAATATCAAATGTTTCTAGTTTATTTTTACCAGCCAATCTACCTTTTCTCCAGTTTTTCTTATAGTGATCTAACTCTAAGAACCCCCCCCACCGAAATAGATCGAATATAAACCCAAATTCTTTTTTCCTAAAAAGATCATCGTTATTATTATTCCTTTTAAGAAAATTTAAAACCCTTCTAGCTTCGTCTGTAGACAATACTTTTACACGCTTACTACTTTTATCTTTCATCCATTCTATATCTTCTGTATTTGTATCATTACCACCGCGTATACTATATTTAGTTTTAACAGATACCTTTCTTTTGGCGGATACCTTTCGTTTAACAGATACCTTTCTTTTGGCGGATACCTTTCGTTTAACAGATGTTTTTGTTTTAGAAAATGATTTGTGTTTAACCATTTTATAATATTATGAAATAATTTAAAAAAACTTAAAGTTAAGATATTTTTTTTATTTTAGAATCATCTATACAATTATTATATATATCTTGTTCTATTGTGTCCTTTATAATAAAACGATATATACCAATAGGTCTTGTTTGACCTAATCTATCAGCTCTTCCTATTGCTTGGTATTCTATATTTTTTCTATATTCTTCTTTGCCGTATATTGGTTCTAAAAATATAATTTTATTTGCAATTGTTAAATTTATACCACTTGCTGAATTTTTTGATGACAACATTATTAAATTAATATTCGGATCTTTATAAAATGAATTAATTGCACGTTTACGTTGATATACACTACCATTACAATATACTAATTTTATATTTTGTTCTGATAAAATACCACCTACTTTATGTAATAATTCATCCCATTGAGAAAATAAAATTACTTTATTATCATTCTGTAAAGCTGTTTTTAAAAAATAAATAATATTCCCTATTTTTGTAGATTTTACTGTTTGTATAATACTAGTTAATTCATTATCTGATTTCGATACAGGTTCTGAATTTTTTAATAAAAAAATCTCTTTATTCGACATTAATGTATTACACGATGGACATTTTATTGTAGCTGAAAATGATTCTTTAGCCTTATGAGTTTGATATAAACAATCCCAGCAAAATTTATGACCACATTTTGTTATAGATAAATTGTTTATATCAATTTCATCTAAACAAATCGGACATGTATCAGAATTTTGTAAATTTTCTAAACGAGATTTTAAATAATTATACGTCCTGGATATACTTTCGTAATTTTTCTTGGATGTAGTTAATTTCCTCTTTAATATATTTATCTGCAAACGTATAGCTTCTTCTTCATCTGACATATTTGTTTGCAATTGGTCTTCGTAATCTTTAATATCAGATTCTATATTTTTTATACGCTTTTCTTCTATATCAATCTGACGTTTATTATAATTCAATAAACAATTGTGAATTTCGTCAAATGTTTTACAATTTTTAATCATTTCACGCGTATCTTCGTTTAATTCTGGATGACAACATAATCGTATTAAAAAATTAATGTAATTCCCTCGAGCACCAGATACATACCCGTCATATATTGATCTTTCTTGTGATGTAAATTCCAACAAATTTGTAAATTCGTTTATAATATTTTTATCACGTTCTAAAATAACAGAATCTTTTGTATTTCTACGAAACAAAAATTTACATTTATTTATTATATCACCGTTTTCTAAGCCTAGTTGTATTAACGTATTCGTAGAAAATGATGTCATATTCGTTGTATTGTTATGGAATTTGGATATACTATTATAATCCGTATTGTATGACATTAATTTGAGAAAACTATATGTTTTATGTACAAATGGAGTCCCTGTAATGCACCATTTATATTTACTGGATAATGTAAATTTTTGTAATAATGATAGTGGTATTTCGTGAGCTTCATCATATACAACTCTACGCCAATAAAACATACTAAAACAATTAAAAATTTTGGTATTCAATAATTTATTATTATCTGCCTTATCATACGAGTCTAAATACGTTGATAATAAATTATTTCCACATTGTTCTATATTTTGCAAATATCGTTTATTTGATAAAAATTCATATGATATTATGACTATATCTGAAAATAATAAATCTGCTAATGTTATATTCGTATATTGATCGTATGTAACTACTAATAAAATTCTATGAGTGTTATGAAATTTATCATAATATTCTTGAACCCATTGGTCACATAATTGATTTTTACAAATTATTAATGAAGCATTTGTTTTTATAAAAGGTTTTGCATCCAAATCAGTATCATTTGCCGGCCCATACGTAATATATTTACGAAAATCAAATTCGTCCAAATTTTGTAACAGAATTTGCCTTTTATCTATAAAAGGTGTATTCATATGTTGTTTACAATAATGAAAATTCTTATATTTCGATTTTGTACAACAACTCCCCCTATTTTTACCTCTTTTATAAAAATAATTACAAGCCTCCCCAAACTTTACAAATTTGTCATTTTGCAATTGCAATTCACAATCATTTTGTAAAATATAATACAATGTAATTATTGTTTTACCTAAACCAACTTCTGATATAATATTTCCACCATAATATTTAACGAATTTAGGTGTTTGTTCATGTATCGTTTTCGAAGGTGATAATAGATAATCGTGTAAATAAAAATCATCCAAAACAGGGTATTCTTGGCAATAATTATATGTTATAATATTAGACCCATTATCTACATCGTTTTCAATAGATTTCATCCATATTACATCTTCTTTTTGATAATTATATAAACGTATATGTGGTTTTAATAATGTATCAGATAGGGGGTATTCACTAATCTGAAATTGTCTTTTATAATCAAAATTTTCAATGTTTGATAAAATATCATCGTTTTGTTTTATAATATCATTTCGTTTTTGATGAATTAATAGTTCTATCAATAAATATGAAGATTTTTTTGGTATAGGACAAGAAAATTCAGAGTATTCCTTTTTACACGTTTCAATGACTTCATTTTTTATATAATATGATATAAAATACACAGGGTCCTTTTCAGAATCTGATTTTTCTATTTTGATAAATAGAAATTCTTTTCTATTACTTCTCATCCTCATATTTATAAAATAATTCATCCTACTTATAAATCTTATAGGTTCGTTGATCATAGATTCTAGAGATAATTCATTTAAATATGGATAAATATAATGATTACCATAATAAAAATTAAAATGAAGTTTTGAATCAACATATTCAGTTTTTGGTATATTATATATATTTAAATATATATTATTCCTACTTTGTTCTGGTATATCATCAGCATCTATGATTACCAATTTTCTATCACCGTAAATTAATCGAATTTTCTCATCTGGTATAGATTTATGTAACGTAATAGGATTACTTGCAATTTTTGTAAAACCTGTAAAATAAGATATCATTAATATTATAATATATTATTTTTTTAAATTAAAGGGCAGTTTTTTAAATTAAAGCACGTTTTTTAAATTACAATTTGATTTTAGGTAATATATATTGTTTCATTAACAGGTAAAAGATTAATATAATAGAAGCCTTAAAAACAGTTAGTAGTATATTATTGCTAAAATAACCAGGTGATATAACACTAATATACGTATCTAATTCAGTCCTTGTTGTAAGGATAAGCAATATCAATAATAATAAATTATCTTCTGTAATTTGAGATTTAACAAATGTTAAAAAGTTTGGATTATCAAAATCATCATTCTCAGTTTCATCTGTAAAACGTACTTTTTTTTTAATATTCATATGAATATTAGATGGGGATGTTTGACTTTGATCCATTCCATTAATATTAATATTTGACAATTCATTTAAAACTTCATTTGGCAAATTCGGCATTTGTTGCATTTGCATTTGTTGCATTTGCATTTGAGGAGGAACTTGCTGCATTTGTTGAGGTGGTTCATTAATAGATGGACCTGGTAAATCAGAAATTCTAGTAGACATTGACATTTTTATACTATAAAATATAAAAAAAAATACGTGATTAAACTTAAAACCCTGCTTTAAAATATATTGCTGTTTTTTCATCAAAATCATCAGGTTTAACAGTAAACGATTGAAAAAATTTGTGTTTTAATAATTCTAATGGTGTAGGTAACTTAAACACTTGCTCAGCCCCATTCATCAATCTACCTTCTAATAAATATTTGTCATCTGTATTATTATTTGAAATCGTAGAGTTTCTTTTTTTAACTGATTCATTATCACTACTATTACCACTACTATCACTATTTGTAAAAATATGTGATTCTGGTAAAGAATCTAAACTTGAATCTAAATCAGATGATGATTTTGAAGTAGAAGTAGAATTATTATCATCCGGTATTACCTCTCTAGGATATAACTCAATAATCCAGTCAAACAATTCCTGAGAAATATACAAGTCCAATAATGATGTCAAAAAATAATGAACATCATATACTTCATTATAATTAAATGGTACATTTAAATCTCTATCTGATAAATTGTCTATTTCTTCATCTGTAATAATAGTTTTATGCAATTTTCTATCATATTCATATGGGCCTACTATAAATTTATTAGGATATGCATCTTGTATTTTATCCGAATATACCATACAAAATTCAAAATCCCATAAACGAGGAATAATACCAGTATTCTTTATATAATATGTTTTGTTATCTATTTGATATACAAAATATCCACCTGGTTTAATAGATGTATCTATTAAGATATTACCATAATGAAAATCATTATGCATCATACGATAATATTTTTGAATAATTGCAATAGTGTAAATCAATTGAAATACAATATTTTTCCATTGTTCATCTTCTATTTCTTTATCATTTTCATACGTATTATAAATCCAATTATCTAAACTTCCACCATCTACATACTCTGATATTAACATATTTGAATGTGTTCTTATACTACCCTCTACTTCTAAACGTTTTAAATTTAACATTTTTAAAGATTTACTTTTATTAGAAACTTTTTGTGTACCCAAATAATATACCAGATGTGGTGATATACCCTTATTAACTATATTATCAGTTAAACATTTTAATATGATATTTTCTAAATTACACGGATGTTCTGCTTTTTCATATTTTGTTTCAATTGGTACTACTTTTAAACCAAATTTTATTCCTCGTGTTATTTTATTATAACTTCTTTTACAACCCTTGAAAGGGTATCCCTTGATCTCTGATGTATTTTTTACTTTTACTAATTGAGATAATTCATCCAAGCCAAATCGCTCCCTTGTTTCGTCAAATAAAATTCTACGTTTTTTAATCTCATGGCGAATAGTTTGTAGGTATTTTATTTTCTTATTTAATGAATGATATATTTTAGTAGAGTCGGATGAATTTATATCCGCCTTATCAGACATCTTTTTAATGTAAATTTTTATTTTAGTTTTAGACGTTTAACGCAAAAATTGAAAATATTTTAATGTCGGTTGATTTTTAAGTTTATATTATAAAGTAAAAATAAGTAAGATGAGTAAAATTTTACAAATCAAGATTTTTAATGATGTCTTAGATCAATTGATTGATTATTTAGAAAACAATTTTTATTTTTTTAAATCAGATCTAGTTTTATGTAGAAGCACTATAGAATTTGTAAGGCATAGTAATCCTAGATTAGTTGTCGAACAATTTATGAGCTATGTAGGTCCATATAAATCACACATTTTTAATTGCGATGAAGAATTCTTTTTACATACACAAGTTGATACTATTGTGCCAAAAGATAGTTTAGGATTTGTCTCTAAAGTACGAAATATATGGCTTTCAAATGACATTAGTGATAATCAAAAAGCACATGTATGGTTGTATTTCCAAAAATTATTACGAGCTGGTGAAAAAGTTTAAAGTTTTATTAATTAAAACATCAATAAAAATTATTTTATATCTAATAAATTAAAAAAAGAATCGTTGTATTCTATCCAACGTAATACCTCAATAAAATCATATTCTAGACAAATACCCTCGTCACCCATTGTAAAACAATTTTCACACAGACCACCATCACCATAACTAATGCAATTTAAACATACACCCAATTCTTGTGAACAAATACCACAAATACCATCTTCACTTTGAAAACAAAATTTGCAAAACGCCTTGTTATTTAAAAATGACATACTATTAACAATTTTATATAATTGTTAAAAATAATTCAATTTTTAAACGGTTCGGTCGTCTTACTAAATTATTTTACATATATGTATTAATGGAAGAAAGTACACCAGAATTTGAATCCCAAGAACAACCCCAAGAACAACCCCAAGAACAACCCCAAGAACAACCCCAAGAACAACCCCAAGAACAACCCCAAGAACAACCCCAAGAACAATTATCTATTCATAATATGGTAGAAACAGAATTAAGAGCAAACTTGCAAAAATTTTTTAATGAAATTGATTTAGTTTTTGATTATGTTCCAAAATCTGATGTAGATAAATTAAATGCATTTTTAAAAGGATTATGTGATGATAATGTACATACATTTACTAGTACAATTTTAAAAAAATTAAAACCATACGAAGAGAAAATTTCACATGTAGTAATGTCTAAAACAAAACTCAAGTCTAGTCATTTTACTTTTTTGAATGAAATTGTCTTATTTAATAATGTATTAAATTTCAGTGTTTTTGCAAATGAAAACAAAAATACAAAACGCACCATTGTAAATTATTTATACAATGTGTACATGTCAAGTTTTATTTTACAAAGTGGACTTCCTGATGTTTCCAATATTCAAGATTTTGCAAAAGGAATTAATCAATTTGTTGGTAATTTAAAAATTCAAAATGAAAAACATACAAGCGTAGAACAAGTACAACAAGTAGAACAAGTACAACAAGTACAACAAGTACAACAAGTAGAGCATATCTTGAATCTTACAGCTGGTGGTGGTGCTGGTGGTAGTGGTGGTTTTGGATCTGTTTTGCAATCATTGATGGGTAATAAAGAAATTATGAATTTAGCTTCTGATTTGAGCAAAGATATTCAAAGTCAAAATTTGGACCCAATGGCTTTATTGAGTTCTATGATGTCTGGTAAGCCCAATAGCGCTATTGAAAATTTAGTAAGTAATATTACTGGTAAAATTGAAGAAAAAATTAATAATGGTGATATTGATAAAAATTTATTACAATCACAAGCACAATCTATTTTAAAAGGTTTTAATCAATCTCCAAAAAAATAAACTCCTATTTTAATTAATTATATAATTTATTAAAATTTTTTTTAACGTGTAATATAAATGAACAAAAATATAAAATCAGATCCGTTTTGGTATAATGATATTGGTATTTTGATACATCCAGATAGATTAACAGAATTTTTTCCTATTGGTGATCATACATTAGAAGAAAAATTTAATGCTTTAGTAAGATTATCGCTGTATATTTCCCTTGTTTTGTTTTATTACCACGCTGATTATAATTATATTTCTATATTTTTAGCAACTCTTTTAATTACCTATTTTGTTTGGATTAATAGACCTTTATCATCCGAAACAAAACAATCATCTGAAACAAAAGAAGAAACTATTGAAAAGTTGGAAAATGAAACGTCAACTGAATGTACACGACCAACCCTTGATAATCCTTTTATGAATGTTACAATGAAAGATTTACTTAATATTGACGAAACGACTGGAACTGTTGTCGATAGACCACCAGCTTGCGATATAACTGATCCTGAAGTTAAAAAGGAAATCGATAATAATTTTAATAATAATCTATTCAGAGATGTAAATGACATATTTGGAAAAATGAATTCACAAAGGCAATTTTATACTATGCCATCCACCACTATCCCAAATGCCCAAGATGAATTTGCAAAATGGCTGTATCTTAATCCAAAAACATGTAAAGAAGATCAAGATTATTGCGTAGCATACGAAGATCTTCGTGCCAAACGACCTGTTTTTTATGATCCTACTCAAAATCCAGTTGAAACTAAAAAATAAATGAACCGTATGTGAACATTTAATAGAAAAATGTTTAATTTATATCACCTTGATTTAAATTAAATTTTAATGGCACTTATACATATGCATTCAAATTATATAATTTTTCCCAATGGTGAAAAATTTGACGTCTAGTTTCAATTGATTCTTGTAATTTAGTATCATAATTATTTAAAAATTCCTTATTGCTACAAAGTTTTATAGCATTTTCTAGATGACTACATTGTTTATCTAACAAAATAGTATTAATGTATTTTATATTTTCACAAAATGATTCGGGAAGTTCTTTAAACAAATTAAATGAAACGAATTTTGTCTTTGTTTTGTTTATTTTATCCGACAATTTAGACAATTCATTTAAAATATTTTTACGATCATTTTCAGATAAATCAAAATATTTACAAATTATATATTTCTCAGAATTCGTAGGTCTGCTTGTTTTTGGTTTATAAATATAAACTTCCTTATAACATAGAAATAATAAGTAAATCAAATGAATGCTGGTTTCTGTTAAAATATCAAATACTTTTAAAATAAAATGTCCATTTTGTTTTTGAGAACAAATAGCAGAAAAAATTTCACTTAGGATCAAATTATAATGCAATTGTTCTTTATGATTAAAATCTGTTCCTTCATCAAAACCACCATCTGCCGTAACTAAATAAAAATTTTTGCCAGCCAATGTTGAAATTTGATTAATATTTTCTAAATTATTAATATCTCCTGTATTATCTTTACCATAACTAATACATAAATATTTGTTTATAATATTTTTGTTATAACTAGGCAAATTATAATTCCGATATTGAGGTAAATCTTTATTTAAGGAAATTGTCCAAATTTTATAATCTTGTTTCGGTTGACGACGTTTTGTTACGACTGTTGTAAATCCTTGGTCATCAACTGATGGTTCGCGTTTTTTAGGTGGTGCGTTTGGAAGTCTATCTATTTGTAAATAAATATTTGTACCTTGAATAAATCCACCAGGTGCTTCTGCACAATGTAAAATTAACTGATCGTCGTCATAATCTTCAAAAATTTCAAATTCGTTTATAATTTCCCAATATTTGTAAAAAGCTCTGTTAATAATAGGATCTTTTACTTGAAAATCATATACATTAATATACCATCGAACTTTTTTCCAACTATCACCGTCAATATTATCAATACGATTTCTACAAATATTTAATTTATCATTATATCCATAACATTCTTTTGCTACCTGCGGATCATCACATGCTTCTAAACTAATGTCTAATTTATAATTATCACGCTTGTCATTATTTAATCTGAACAACATATATTTTTAAGAAATATAAATTTTAAATTCATTTTTTAGGTAAAATTATAAATTTATAACTGTAAATTGTAAAATTAATTTTTAGATAATTTTTAATTATTGGTATATAGTAAGCGTTATGGTTTTGACTAAACAAAATACTATATTTGTATCTATAGCTAGTTATAGAGATGACGTATGTACTGATACGTTAGATTCATTATTCAAGATGGCAGAATATCCTAATAGAATTTTTGTCGGTATTTGTCAACAAAATAATTCTATAGAAGATAAAGACTGTCTTTCAACAATTATAAATACACCTCTAGAAAATAATGTTAGAATAATTCGAATACCACATTATGAAGCAAAAGGACCGACGTATGCTAGATATTTATGTAGTACTCTTTGGAACGGTGAACAATATTTTTTGCAAATTGATAGTCATACTAAATTTGTTAAAAATTGGGATAGTATTTGTATTAATATGATCCAGTCTATGAAAACAAATAAAATATCACAAAAACCAGTTATCAGTTATTATCCAAAAGAATACAAAAATTATGAAAAATACACAGATGATCAAAAATACAATGTTCCCAGAATGTGTAAATCCTTTTTTAATGAAAGAGGTATGATATCATTTTTAGCATCACGTGAAATTTCTACAAATAATCAAGTATATAAAACTCCTCACTTAGCTGGAGGTATGTTTTTTTGTGAATCCTATTTTCTTAATGAATTACCATTTGACCCTGACCTACCTTATTTGTTTGTAGGTGAAGAAATTTTACATAGTATTCGATTTTTTACTAATGGATGGGATATTTTTACACCATCGGAAAATATTTTATTTCATGAATACACTAGATCAGGTAAACCAAAAATATGGACGGATAATCCATATTATTCTGATATGACAGCTTTTGATAAAGTAAAACATTATTTAGGATTAGACTCGAATATTTCAACTGATAAATATTTGAATTTAGATAAATATGGCTTAGGTAAAGTTAGAACTCTTCAGGAATTTTATGATTTTGCAGGAATAGATCTCGCAAATAAACGTGTAGTCAAAAATTTTTGTAATACAAACAATATAGCCACTGAGGAAGATATAGCCGAAAGTAATAAAATAAAACAAACGAACGGAACTACAACTCCTACTACTACACCTACTACTACTACACCTCAAATTATTATATCATCTTACACACTGTTATCTCTTTGTATAGTAATGTTATTTATTATCTTAATTATATATCGATTACGTTTTAATTTACTTCGACTTTAATGATATCTTCCATTCTTGCTTGCAACTCTTCTTTTTTTCCAGAAGATTTAATATTCAATCTTTGTAATAAATCTTTTAAAACCTTAATCGTAATTTTACCACCATTATTTTTTAATAATGTATATTCGTCTATCACTTCACGACGAATCTTGTCGTCTTGTCCAGTTTCATTTGCTGCAATTGGTGTTTCAGTTTCATTTGCTGAGATTGGTGTTTCAGTTTCATTTGCTGCAATTGGTGTTTCAGTTTCGTTTAAATTATAATTGGATAGATCAAATAAAATTTGATCGTGGTACATTATGATATACCAGTTGTTATATTCAAGGCATTCTTCTAATTCATCTGTTTTTTTCTCAATAACGTGTTTGTGATATGTAAAATAAATATTCGTCATTCCTGTTTGATATTCCTTTACATCCAAAAGATCATCTATAAAAACGGGTTTGTATTGTATATTTGCATTTTTAAACATATTAGTAATATCTAAAAATGACGTTTCTAAACTATCAAGTGTTTTGTTTGTAATTTCATTTTTGTAATACTTGTATTCTATACAATTAAGACAATCTATAATATCATATAAGGAGCTTAATTTGTAAATACTAAAATTATTTTGATGTAAATCAATTGTTGTAAAATCAAATTTTGAATGTTTTGTTTTTACAATACTTTGAGATGGCAATTTCATAATTGGTGTTGTACGTTTTTTAAAAACGCAATATCGATTTAGAAATGAAATGTTTTTTTCACAATCACTTAAATCAAATGATTTTTCATAAATTTCTTGGAATAATTTTGTTTCAATACAATCAAAACCAGCATTTTCCATTGATTGTAATAAACTATTATAATTAATAATCCATTCGTCAGACCCTTCTCCTAATATATTGTTTCCATTTAGTGTAATTTTTAAACGATTTCCATAAATTTTTGTATTATCTAGATTATCTCTTTCTAAAAAGTATATAATCTCACCATCTTTTTCATAACTGCATGTACGCTTGTTTTCTTGAAATAATTCATTGATACGCGTATCATCTAAAAATGTAATAATAAAATAACCACTGTCGTTCAATGCTGTTTCCAAGATTTTCATAATATTTTGAAAATGATCAAGACATCCAAAGAAATAATGAAATCCAAATTGACAACATACTACATCAAATCCCCCCGTGTTATTTTTATAAATAACATCATAACTATCTCCTCTTGTTAAATCTAAATTGAAAAAATTGTAATTTAAACAAGATCTTTCTTGTTTTTGTAAATTATTAAATCTACGTTGACATTCTGTAATATTACGATCTGATATATCATATCCATTTACGTTTTTGATGTTGTTAAACATCCATTTATGCATATCTCCACCTTTACCTGAACATAATTCTAACAACCAGTTTGTATTTTTACAATATTTGTTATAAAGTTGTTCTTTAATCTTGTTATGAAAACGTCTCATCCTTTCAAAATATACATCAGATTTGTCATTTTGTTTTGAATTATAAAATTGTAATAAAAAATCTTTGTCAATAGGATTGTGAATATTATTCCAAATATTACAAGCAACTTTGCTAAAATTACCATGTTTTCTAGGATTAGATGTTTTATCCCATCTAGTTCTCAATGGGAGAAATTTTTTCTCATTTGCATTCCAAACAAATTCTATAACAGTATTGCTAGTATAATAAGTATCTGTCATTTCATCGACTAATGTATCTGGAAAAGTAGTTTCATAAGTAACTACATTTTGTTGATTTGTACCGCATAATTTTTCTATATCAAACAAAACAGGTTGGGTCTTATTATTTGTGTTTTGATTTTTGCCATCTACCACTGGAACCTCACCTTGAACGTAAAGTTGCCATCTACCAATATTATTATCCGAGTTAATTTTAACTGCAAAAAAATCAATTGTATTTAATTCAGCTGGTTTCCATTTTAATAAACTTGACCATTTTTTTGTTTTAGGATAAGGTTCGTTTACAGGTGTAAAAATTAACCCATCATTTTTATATTGTTTTTCATTTACAGAATCAAGAATTTTTTTAGATCCACTAAATACATTTCCAAAATAATACTCTTTACAAATTACATTATAAAATTCCGACTTGTTAAATGACGCTAATAAGCCTTTTAATATTTCTAAACGTCGTTTTAATGGATATTCTTCATTTCCACGTAAATCCAAATTATTAAAATAAAAAATATCGAATGCTAAAAAATAAATTTTGTTATTTACTCTTACCAACTCTCCATCTAAAATACATTTTCTATTTTCTTCATATTTTATATCAGTTTTAAAAATTTTGTGCAAGTTATTATCCATAAAATAAACATCACCAGTTTGATTAACAAATAAGAATGCTCTATCACCATCTGCTTTGTCTGTAACAGAATATTCGTATTTATATAAATTTGAAATTTTATCTTTGCAAAGAGATTCAGGTTGCGCACCTACAAAATATGCTGTATTTGTACAACCCTTGTATTCATTAATAATTGTACGACGTTCCATGTTTGGTGTTATATAAAAATTATTTTGACGGATTTGAGAGATCAAAGTTATATAATCTATTACAGATTTAATATCATCCTTTGTAATTTCTAATTCAACTTCATATTTTTGAATATAAGTTTTATTTGGCATTTCCTGATTTACTATTGTTAAATCAAGATGACCAAATGGCAAATTATAACTAATTCTGTGTTTATATCTGATCGTTTCATATGCATTTAAATCAATTGATTCTAAAGAAATTCCTCGTGTTTTTTCATAAGCTATAGAATAACGAAAATCATAGTCATAAACATCATATTTTTTTATCGTGTTTTTTAATAATACAGTTTCTGAATTATCAGACAAATCAACAATGATTTTAATATTTCCCCTACTTTTATTATTTATTTCATTTTTATAAACTGTTTCTTTTGTATCTTTTATAGTTTTATCAAAACTTGCATCAAACACCTTTTTTAAAGCGTAGAAAAACGGAATATCTACATCAGATTCAAACGCTGTTTTATTGGTTTGTTTGTTTTGATAAAATTTACCAAATCTAATTTCAAATTCATTATTTTTTGCAAGTGCATCCTGCAAAAAATTTATGAGAATGTTTTCATTATTTTCACCCAAATTAAAAAATTGCATAGTCATATTATAGTAATTTACTATAAATATAAATAATTTTCAATTTTTTTCGTGGCTTACGTGGCGTCGTGTGGCGTTAACAATAACTATACCAATCCGGGGAAAAACAAGAACATAGTGGATTACAACAGTAGTAAAAATCGTCACCTAACAAATCACAATCATAATAAAAGCAATCGAGATTATTACATTTTGTTTTTATTTTTGGCACTTCTGACGTCATAGGAGCAGAAGATACCATGTGCGAATTTGGATGCAAATACAAATTTACATTTGTTATATAAGAACAACCTGATGTTCCATTTGTTTTTACCAATTTACGCTTACGTAAACTTGCCATCGTCTGCCCTGTTGTACATGATGTTTTATTCATTTTAGTTTATATTATACCAAAATAAAAAAAATATACGAAATGTTTAGAATAATCGGAAATAATACAAAGATCGCAAAGTATACAGATACTTAAACTGCCATTTGTGCTCGAATTGGTGAATGTGGAAAATATCCAACTATTTCAAAGTCGGAAATAGTCATTTCGTCAAATTGTTTGTATTTGATATCATCATTTAGAATTAATTTAGGTAAAGATCTAGGTGTTCTTTCTAATTGTTGTTTCATTTGATCAATATGATTTTGATAAATATGTACATCACCTCCCATATAAATTAAACGATCAGGTTTCATATCACAACGAATAGCTAAAATATAAGTCAAGACCGCATAGCTAAAAATATTAAATGGATTTCCTAAAAATAAATCATTTGACCTCATATTAAATAAACAACTTAAATAGCGCTCACCATTTCGTTCTGTAACATAAAATTGGCATGAGAAATGGCAAGGCAACAAAGAAGTTTTATCAAAATCTGGTGGATTCCAATATGACATCATAATTCTTCTACTAAATGGGTCTGTTTTAAGTAAATTTTCTATATAAGCTATCTGATCAAAACCTCCGATTTTATTACGATCAATATAGGATGTATCTGCAAAGGCTTGACTGTAATTTGCTCCAAAAAATCTCCATTGCCACCCATACCCCTTTCCTAAAATACCAACGTCATAATGATATAAACCACGTGAATCTAAAAATTCTCTGGATGTATTTCCATCCCATATTTTTACACCACGACGTTGTAAAATCTTAGAATCCGTGTCACCTCTTATAAACCAAAGTAATTCTTCTATACAACTTCTCCATGGAACTCTTTTGGTAGTTAATAATGGCACAGTTTCTGATATATCAAATTCCATTCTATGCCCAAAACTACTAATAGTACCTACACCAGTACGATCAGGTCTAGAGTTACCATTTTCTAAAATGGTTTTAGCTAATTCTAAATACTGTTGTTCTGACAAAATCCAATTTTCGTTATATTTATATTGTAAAAAACGATAATGCAAATCATAAGCCTTATCATATTCTTTTTCAGATACACTAATTAATTTATACGAATTGTCTAAAGGTGTCATAAAACTGTCTGGCTCTAAAGTTGGTTCTGGTTTATAATTATACACTTCTGTCAAGTAAACACGTTCTGGTTTTAAATTATCTTGATCTAAATAATTTTTTTTTAAAAACAAATCATAAATTTCCGAACCACCAATAACATAAACATTTGGATTTATTACTTTGTAGAATTTTACAAATTGCTCAAATGTTAAAAAATACACACTTTTATTTAACTTGTGAAAAGATAAATTTGGCAAAGGTGACATACGTAATAAATGTGGATCATTTGTCAATATTAAATTTAATCTATTTTTTAAAGGACGCCTTTCTCTTGAAATAGAAAACCACGTTTTCCTACCCATCAAAACTACATTTTGATCAATTTTTGAATTTGTAGAAAGGTTTGTCATCGTAATATTTTTAAAAAATTCCATGTCCTTTTGCAACTTGAAAAGCAATGCATTGTTTGCTCCAATTGCTAATCGATTTTTATAATTTGTTACACATGCAATAATATTAATAGGCATAATAACACACTTATTCCTTAACTTGTTTATTAATTATTCATTTTTTTAAATTGAAAATATAATTAAAACATTTTTTAAATTGCAATTTAAAAACATATTATTTGTTTAAAAAGAAATTTTTAAACAAAAACTTAGAGTAATTATGAAAGATACGATACAAAATTATGTATTAGGTATTGATTTCGGTACAACTAATAGTTGTGTTTGTTACTACGAAAATAGAAATTATCATGTTATACCAGATGAAATGGGTAATTACATTACGAAATCTTGTATATATTTTAATCCAGTTTCGGATGAAATATTGTATGGTGATACTGCATATAGATATAAAGATGGCATAAGTAATTTAAAAAGATTATTAGGTGTTACATATACAGATTTTATAAACGATGAGACTTTGTGTTACTTTTTTAAACATTTGCATATAGTCGCTGATAAAAATAATCAATTTTGTGAAATTGTTTTAACATATAACAATGAATTACATAAATTTGGAGTACAATATATTATTGAATTATATGTCAAGTATTTATTACAAAATGCTAGACAATTTCTCAATATTAATGAACAAACTACTCAAAAAATAAATGCAGTTATAACTGTTCCTGTAGAATTTACAAATATACAAAGAACTTTATTAAAAAATATTTTTGAAAATGCAGGTGTAAATGTTATGAGAATTATTAATGAACCAACAGCTGCGATATTACCATATGTAATAAATGATACACAAATTCAAAAAAACAACGAAATAGAAAATATTTTGGTTATAGATTGTGGTGGGGGTACAACTGATTTCACAGTCATAGAATGTGATTATGATGATATATTTTTTGAAGTAAAAAATACACTAGGTGATAATTTTTTAGGAGGTGAGGATATTACAAATAATTTAGTTGATTATGTATTTAAAACAATAAGTTATCAAGATTATTCAATTAAATTGCATAATAAAATACGTAATTCATGTGAAAGTTGCAAGTGTAGTTTAAGTTATCAGCAAAATACTACAATGTATATAGATGATTTCTCAATTGGTATGTCTAGGTCAAAGTTTGTAAATATAAATAAAAATTTTTTTGATACGATTACTGATCGTATTGAAAATGTTACACGCGGATTTGAAATATCTCGTATTGTTTTAGTCGGTGGTACTACGCGTATACCACGTTTTACAGAAATATGTAACCGATTATTTGGTAAAAACATCCCAATTGAAAATACATTAAATCATGATCACGTAATAAGTATAGGTGCTGCTTTACAAGCCCATCTTTTAACTGACACTGATAAAGAAGAAGACACTGTTACTTTATTAGATATTATACCAATGTCTTTAGGTGTAGAAACAGAAGGTGGGATAATGAGTCCTATTATATCTCGATGTAGTATTATACCAACAAGTAAAACTGAACTGTTTAGTAATTCTGATAATGATGAATTTATTGATATAAATGTTTATCAAGGTGAACGAAAATTTGTAAAGGATAATTTATTTCTAGGAACATTTAAGATAAAGGTACCTTGCATAAATCAAATAAGAAGAAATTCTGTTATTATTTGTGTAACATTTGATATTAATTCAGATGGTATGTTAATTGTAACATCTAAAAATAAAACAACTAATGATAAATTTATAGAAAATGAAACGAGTATTGTCATAAATGAATATATTAAAACCGATGCAAGTAAACATGATAATTATACCTACAGTGACGATTATGATAAAATAGAAGATTCTGAACTTGCACATAAAATTTTAGCAAAAATAGAATTAAATAATGTTTATCAAATTTTAAAAAAACAAAATGACACTGGTAAAATAGAATTATTAACAGATATTGAAGACGTTATTCTAAATTTTAAAAATTATACAATAAAACAATTACAAGATTATAAAACAACTTTACAAAGTAAATTTACAACAAAGTTTGATATGATTTAAATTTATTTTTACATTTTAATTTTAAAAAGTTTATTTTCAAAAGTTTATTATATATGTCAGAAACTAATTCGATTTATTCTAATTTAGAAGAGAAATGTACAAGTGATAAAATAAAATCTGACGAGTATATAATCGGTAATAAATTGGGTAGCGGAGCTTTTGGTACAACTTATATGGCAAAAAAACTGGGAGATAATCGTAATTTCGTATTAAAAAAAATAAAAATAATAATAAAAAACCCCGAACGATTAATTGCAATTCATTCTGAAATTAATATTTTACAAAAAATTGCAAACTCTGGTTGTACAAAAGATATTTTATGTTACCACGATCATTTTATTGATTGTAGTAATCCAGATAATATACAAATGGTAATTGTTACACTTGCTTTCGAAAATGCAGTTACATTAGAAACGTTTATAAAAAAACGGAATATAAAAAATCAAATCAAGGAATTAGAAAATGAAATCGAGAAATTAAAAGATGAAATAAATGATACAAATGATGATACAAATGATGATGATACAAATGATGATGATACAAATGATGATGATACAAATGATGATGATACAAATGATGATGATACAAATGATGATGATACAAATGATGATGTAGAAAGATCAAGTTTAGAAGAACGACTTAATGTTTTCGAAGAACGACTTAATGTTTTCGAAGAACGACTTAATGTTTTGAATGATAAGTTGAAAAAAAATGTAAATTATTCCCCAGAAGTTTCGCCTCGTGTATTATTAAAGATAATTTTTAATATTTTAAAAGCGCTTGAACATTTAGAAAAATTATGTATAGGTCATGCTGATATTAAACCAGATAATATTTTAATAAACCCAAACACCTATGATATTCAGATTATTGATTTTGGTATATCGTGTACAGATAACTTTGACTTTTCAAAAAAAGGTAAGTGTAGTGAATCTGAACGTACGTGTCGTATATCTGGAACTTTATTATATAATTCTCCGGAACTAATAGAAAGTCGACTTCGAAAAATAACAATGATTTCTCCAAAGGATATGCAACTATCAGATGTATTCAGTTTGGGTATAGTATTTTACAGACTTGCAAATGCTATATTTCCATTTCCTGAAAAATTACAAAAGACTAAGAATGAGCTTATGGCAGTATATGATTTGTTACCATATTATAAAAAGACAAAAATCGATTCTCATTATAATCAAAATAAAACACCACTTGATCAAAAAATTAATAGATTGATTGAATCAATGTTAACTGTATCACCTGAACAAAGACCTAGTCTTTCAAATTTATTACAACAAACTCAAAATCTCATAAATGAGTTACAACAAACTCAAAATCTAAATGAGTTTTAAATAAATATAATAAAACATGTAATATTTTTATTTAAAATTATAAATTTTTTATAAATAAAAACAGCTTAATAAAAATGGTTCAAGTAAATGTTTACGGTGATGCAAAGGCAACGTGTACTCAAAGAGTGTTAATTTTATTGGAAGAATTGAGTTTAAAATATGATATGCGACCGGTTGATTTAAGTAAGGGTGAACAACGTGGTGAAGAGTTTATGAAATTGCAACCATTTGGAAAAGTACCAGCACTTGAATATGATGATCGTGTGCTTTTTGAATCACGAAGTATTTTGCGATATGTTGCAAAAAATAACAATGATATTGTAGATTTATTGGGTGATGCAGATACTGATATTTGGTTAGAAGTAGAATCTCAAAATTATAATCCTCACGTTAGTAAAATTGTTAATGAACGTTTATTTAAAAAGTGGAGAGGGGAAAAGCCTGATATGACAATTGTTGAAAATGAACTAAAGGCGTTGGAAGCTGTTTTAGATGTATACGAACGTAGATTATCAGATGTTTCTTTTATTGGTGGTGACCATTTTAGTATTGCAGATATTTCTCATATTCCATATACAAATTACATGTTGCGTTGTGGTTATAAAGAATTGTATAAATCTCGTCCAAATGTATATAGATGGGTTAAACAAATTATTAAACGACCTAGTGTTAAAAGTTTGGTAGGTGATTTGTAATTTTTCAAAATTGATTTTTATATATTTTACCATTGTTTCCCACTGTCGAAAAATTTAAATGATTCCCAATCACCATCACCACCACTCCATTTAATAGTATCATCATGATTCATCATGAACCTGCCATCTCTTTTATTTTTAATTCTATAAGCTTTATTCATTCTAACCACATCACTACCATCTACCTTTAGATTTGGAGTCTGGAATGTACTGTTTGTACCACTTTGCTGTGAATTAAAGGTATATTCTTGATTATCAGCATAAACCCGTAGTCGATTATAATCAGTTCCATCAATTAAATGTTGCCCAAGTTTTAACTTTTTCTCAGTTAATTCAGTATTACCACCTACCTGTAAATTTGGAGTCTCGAATTTACTACCAGTTTGCTGTGAATTAAAGGTATATTGTTGATTATCAGCCTTAACTCGTAGATGATTATATTCAGTTCCATCAATTAAATGTTGCCCAAGTTTTAACTTTTTATCAGTTATTTCAGTATTCTCTCCTGCTTTAATTTTATTTGGAGAATAGAACTCTCCACTCCAAGATTGATCAGAACCTTTGTGGAAGGAGTATGATTTAGCATTTCTACCATCTGCATCTTGTGCTGTGATTACTAATTTATTATCATCAGTTCCATCAATTATATGGTTTCCTATTTTTAACTTTTTAACAGTTAATGCACCATTTGCAGTTAATTCACCATTTGCAGTTAAACTAGTAGTTGTAATACCAGTAGCTAGAATGGATCCAGATGTAATACCACCAGTAGTAACGTTAATGGATCCAGATGTAATACCCCCAGATGCTATAAGAGGTCCTCCTGAAACTCTAAGACCACCTGCACCATCAACTTGAATTGGATTACTATTACTAGGTGCTTTTAAAACAGCTCCTTGATTGAATGTAGCTAGTGAATCAAATGTCATAGCACCTCCTACTTTTAAATTGCCAGTTGTAATGCTACTAACTGCGATAGATCCACCTGTAATACGAGTAGCTGCAATAGTACTAACGTTAATGGATCCAGATGTAATATCAGTAGCCTTAATAGACCCAGATGTAAGACCACCACTAATCTCCACGGGTCCTGTAAATGTAGAAGGATTTATATCATCTGAGGTAACGTTGACACCACTATTGAATATAGCTCTCATACTGAATATATTTTGTTGTTGTAATCCTGTTATGGCAGTTTTTAATGATCCAACACTACCTTGTAATGTAGTTAAATCAGTGGTTTTTGCATAAGGTGTTAAATCAGAAGTTTTTGCGTAAGGAGTTAAATCAGTGGTTTTTGCGTAAGGAGTTAAATCAGTGGTTTTTGCATAAGGTGTTAAATCAGTAGTTTTTGCATAACCATCTATAGAAGCAGCTTTTATACTAGTAACATTTAATGTTCCAATAGTTGCATTTGTAATATTTACAAAACCTAATAAATCAGATCTACTATTGGCTGCCAAGTTTATACCTGCCTTAAATGTTTGTGTACCAACAAACTCATTTGCTGATGATTTGAATGCATATGGTGCAAGATCAGTTTTTAATGCATATTCCCCTCGAGCTTGATAAGTTGCTGCAAGATCAGCGGTTTTTGCATAAGCTGCTAAATCAGATGTTTTTGCGTAAGCTGCTAAAGCGGAATTAGGAGCATAATCACCCCTAGGTTGATAACCTGCTGCTAAATCAGCGGTTTTTGCATAAGCTGCTAAAGCGGAATTAGGAACATAATCCCCCTTAGCTTGATAAGCTGCTGCAAGATCAGTGGTTTTTGCATAAGGTGCTAAATCAGAAGATTTTGCTAAATTAGCTAAAGCGGAATTTGGAACATAATTAGCAAGATCAGAAGTTTTTGCATAAGAATTTAAATCTTTGCTTAAAGCATATTCTCCCCGAGGTTGAAAATTAGCAAGATCGGCAGATTTGGCATAACCAACAAGATCTTTACTAGAAACATACTCACCTTTAGTTTGATAATTTTCAAGTTCGCTTAAAGAAGCATATCTTCCTGCTGGTTGATATTTAGTTAAATCAGAAGCTAAAGCATAATTAGATAAATCTGATTTTGTTGCTACATTAGTAGGAACGACAGGTATATCAGTTTTTTTTGCGTAATTAGCAAGTGCTGCATTTACATTCTTTAAAGCAGTATTTATATTACTAGCTAAATCGGTACGAAATGCATAGTTCCCCCGTGTTTGATAAGTAACTGGTAAACTATTTCGTAAATTGTCAAATTCAGTTTTGGATGGATATGACATTTATATATATTATTATAATAAAAAAATAATAACAATAAAATTAAATAAAATAACAATAATTAAGGTGTAATTTGCCAACATAAATATAAATTAGAATCAGTCCATCCTGATCCTAAACTATCTATACGATAAATCACAGCATCAAAAGTAGTTGTTGTTAATTTTTTAAATGAAACTGCATAAACATTTGTATTATCTGTAGTTGTTTTTAAATTACCAGTGATTTTATAATTTGTATTATCCATTGTTCGTCCTATAGAAATATTTCCAATAGTGCATACACCAGTTCCGCTAAAACTATTAACATATGTAGTTCCGTAAATACTTGATATATTTTGATCACCTACAAAAAGTGATCCACCTATCCAAACATCTTTTGTTATAGCTATTCCTCCAGCCACCGTTAACGTTCCGCCTGTACCAACACCAGTTGAATTTGTTGTAGAATGACATATTACAGATCCAGATGAAGATATACTCATAACATTTGTAACTCCTTGATACCATTTGAAACCACAATTTAGATTAGGTGTACTTGACCACATATTTGAATTTTCCATACCGATAGAATAATCTACATCGGTTCCACTTAATTCTGGAGATAAAATAATTTTACTTCCAGGAGATCTTGTTGTAACACTAGGTTGTCCAGAACCATTTGGTACAAAATGAATCCCGCTAGTTCCTATTACTGTATTTCCAGCAATATTTAAACAACCACCAGATACATCGGTTATATTGTTGTCACCTATATTGTGAGATGAATTTATATAAACAGATCCTATTACATCAAAATCGTGTATTGGTGATGTATTATTAATACCAACGTTACCTCCTGTTATATATAAATTACCTAATGTAGAACAATCTGACATAATTAAATTACTTGTACTAACGTTTGTGAAAACTGAATTTGCAATAGTAGATTTAGTTACACATAATTCACCAGATGTAATTGTTGTAGCATTTAAGGTACCGTTAACATCGAATTTAAAAAGTGGATTTCCATTATTAATACCTACATTACCATTTTGTAAACATTGTAAAATTAAAGTTCCTGTATTACCAGTATAAATGGATAAATTACCCGAAGATCCAGATAAATACACACCATTTGTATCACCGGGACCTAATTGTAAAGAACCACTGCTATTAACATTAATGTGTAAATTTGAGCTTGGAGACATAGTACCTATACCGACATTACCACCTGTTGTAAAAATAGATCCAACTGTATTTGAATTTGATATTGAAACAATACCTGTACCTACGAATAAACGTTTACCAATACTTGCACCACCAGGAGTAGAAAAACTTCCACCATTTGTTACAGAAACGGCATCAGTTGATGTTTGAATAGATATACCACCAAATACTACCAAAGATCCTGTACTATAGTTAATTGCGTCATCCGTTGAAGTTAATGTAAGATAAGAAAATGTACTTGATGTACTATCACCTCCTGAAATTATACCACCTATATATAAATCACCAGAGACGTGAGTATTACCGTTAACATCTAAACGATAACTTGGATTTTGAATATTTATACCGACATTACCATTTTGCGTATACAAGTTACCTAATGTGTTATCTGCCAGTGAAATAATACCTCCACTGGAACGAATTACACCACCCACGTCTAATTCCACTTCTGGACTTGTAGTATTAATACCAACTGATCCAGATGAATTGATATACATTGATATATTTTCTGTATATCGATTTCCGTCTGTATTACTAAAAGTGTCGAATGCTAATACACCAGCTCGTAATCTGATTCTATCAGGATTCAGATTTGTATATTCTTGAAATAATAACAATTCTGTTTGATTAGCATTTCCAGTGCTTTGTGATGTTATAACGGATGATGTAGATCCAAGATACATGTCAGCAAGATTATAAATAGAACCAGTAGTAATGTTAGGTATGTGTGCAAATCCAGATGATATGGATGTAGCTTTTAAATTACCTACTGTGATCTCACCGCCTACGTATAAATCTTTTGATATACTTGCACCACCTAGTGCTGTTAAACTACCACCTGATCCGAGACCTAAACATTGATCTGTGTTAAAAATACGTAGTGAACCTGTATCTAGACCGACCCAATCATTTATAGATATATTTGAAGAATCAGGATCATTAACAGTATATGCTAATGTAAATGTATTAGAATCTGCTTTGTAATATTGTGAAGCGTATACTTTATTAAAAATTTGGAATGTTGAACCTGTAGTTGGTTGTGTTGTCCATGGTGTATTAACAGTTATTGTTTTAGAGGAACCTATATAATCTATTATTTTACGAACTTGATTTATACCGCCCCCGGATGTTATTTTTATAAAGCAATTTACATAATAATCATCTGATGATGAAGTGTCTCCATTTAATACAGCTGTTGTACTAGTACTAGATGCAATAGTGCTTGATAAAATAGGTGTATCATCATTAACAATACTACCTAGACCACTGTCGTTTTCTATTTGATATCGTTGAAATAAAATACCAGCATCTCGGTTAGTTATAGGTGAGCTATTGACAACAATTAAATTATCATATACATTTACTGTTTGTGAAACGATTTGAGTTTGAGTACCATATACAGTTAAATTTCCCCCAATGTGAACATCCTTTTCAAAGCTAGCACCTCCACGTATTGTTAATGCACCACCTTGGGTACTACTTATAGAATTACTTGAATTATCAATACTTAAACCTCCATATACGACTAAAGAACCAGATGAAGAATTTGTCGATGGGTTAGTTGCTCGTACTCCAGTTCCAGATAATGAATCTACTAAAAAAATATTATCACCAGAATCATCTAAACATCTAAATTTAATAGAAGATGACATGTATTACAATAAACTGTTAAAAAAAGTTTAATAAAAAAACTTTAATAAACTTTAACTAAAACTTTAATAAACTTTAACTTAAAATGAATTTGTTTATTATTTTTGCAAATCTTTTACCAAGTTTGTTAATTGTTGTATAGCTGCTACTAAATATGGTATAATACGTTCGTGTTTTATATTTTTAAAAATGTCTCCACTATTTAAATCTGTAAATTCCGAAACTGCATATGGTATTATTTTTTCTACTTCTTGCGCAATAAAACCAACATCTTTTGATCCTCTTTTACTTATATTTGCAATATCATCTTTCCAAAAGAATGTAACTGGTTCCAAGGTATTAATTATATCAAGTGCATCGGTATTCTTAATAGGTGTGATAGTATGTTTTAGACGTTTATCCGAAATATTACCAAAAGAGGTGATATCACCAGTAAGAACCAAGTTACCTGTAGTCAATTGCATAGAAGCTGATGTATTTGTATACCATTTGTATCCACCAAAAGGTGATGAATTCCACATGTGTTCATTTTCTATTCCTATAGCGTATGGTGTATTGACATCTACAGTTCCTTTTGAAACAACAAAACGAGATCCATTCCCACCATATACAGTGGCTGTAGGTGATGCTAATAGATTATTAGTTGCAACTATATAATTACCAAAATTTAGAGTTTTTTCAACACCAACACCACCGGATACTTTTAAAGAGCCCGAATAAATATCAGTTGAATCTATTGTACTAGTTATAGAAAGGGAGTTGTCACTTGCATTTAAGATAATAGGTATTGATGTTTGATTACCAGCTATTAATTTTAATGAAGTGGCTGTATCAGACATTATATAACTTGATCCAGCTAAAGAGGAACTATTATAAGGATTTGAATAACCAGCAAATAATTTTGTATTGGATAAATAATCATTAAATTGTATAGATGAATTACCGACACTTGAATTGTTTCCGATTTGTAATACATTATCTGAATTTGTTGTAGTAGTAATGATAGAACCACTTGTAGCATTTATAAATCTACAATTACCAGAAACATCTAAACGGTAACTTGGAGTTGTTGTACCAATTCCAACATTACCATTTGTATACGCTATATTATTACTAAAAGACATCCATTGTGATGAAATGTTACTAGCACTGTATAATGCTCCATTTTGATATAAATTACCTGTAAAATTAATGTTTCCAGTGGTAATATCAGTTGCTAGTAAAGTATTTGTTGTAGAAGAAGTTGATATAATATCAGTAAATCTTCCTGTTCCATTAACATCCAGTGTATAAGAGGGGTTAGTGGTGGCTATACCTACAGAACCATTAGTGTATGCTATATTATTATCAAAAGTCGTCCATTGAGAAGAGTCATATAATGAACCATTTTGGTATATATTTCCAGTAAAATTGATGTCAGAGGTTGTGATGGTACCAGCAGTTACATTAGTACTAATAAGGTTGGTTGTTGTAGAATTGGTTGAATTTAGATTAATAAAATTACCAGAACCATTGACGTCTAAATGAACAGTTGGGTTAGATGTGTTGATTCCGATGTTACCACCTACCAATAAATTTTTAAAAATGGATGCTCCACCCATTATTGTTATAGCTCCTCCCCTAGTAACACTTGATGCATTTGTTGTACAATCAATACTTAATCCGCCATTGTATAATACGACTGCTCCAGTTGATCCATTTGTAGATTGTGATGTTGAATATAAAAGGAGTTCACCGTAGGTGCTTGTACTTATACGAGCATTGTTTCCTATAAGACCTATATTATTGTAATCATTTACAAAGTCTAAAGAATTAGCAATATCAATTATTTTTTTAGATGTTGCCATAAGATCTACTCTACTTATTATATAATATTATTTTTTTATTCAGAAATAATATTAATTTTAAGTTTTATTAGGTTTTAATTGTATTTTTTATTTACAATCTTTTTTCTAATTCTGTAATGCGAAGTTGTAATTTTTGTATAGCACCAACTAGATATGGAATTAAACGTTCGTGTTTAATATTTTTATAAACATTACCACTGTTCATTTCTTGGTATTCAGCTACAGCTTGTGGGACAACTTCTTCAACTTCTTGGGCAATGAAACCAACATCGTGGCTTCCACGTTTAGATTCGTTAAAGATATCATCTCTCCAGTCGAATGTAACAGGACGAAGAGATTTAACAGTGTTTAATGCTGATTCACTATCAATATCGATGATATTTGTTTTAAGACGTCTATCAGATAAACTTCCAAAAGCAGTTATATCACCAGTTGCGACAAGATTACCATTAAGAGCAATGTCGGATGTTTTTAAAGCTCCTGCAGTTAAAGCAGTAGCAACAATATTAGTAGCAGTTGCGTTAGTAGCAGCCAACATACCAGAGCTGACAGATGTAGAACCTACGATTGTAGTAGCTAAGACAGATCCTGCAGTTAAAGCAGTAGCAACAATGTTGGTAGCAGTTGCATTGGTAGCAGCCAACATACCAGAGCTGACAGATGTAGAACCTACGATTGTAGTGGCTAAAACAGATCCTGAAGTTAAAGCAGTGGCGACAATATTAGTAGCAGTTGCGTTAGTAGCAGCCAACATATCAGAGCTGACGGATGTAGAACCTACGATTGTAGTAGCTAAGACAGATCCTGAAGTTAAAGCAGTAGCGACAATATTAGTAGCAGTTGCGTTAGTAGCAG